>JAEEGI010000424.1_pt1 | contig 137935 bp, 115 predicted proteins | sample 8958751 | NCBI WGS metagenome assembly JAEEGI01 (sample SAMN16246545, study PRJNA631951) | gut metagenome | biome: gut microbiome; feature: rumen; material: KS-attached | host: Bos | place: Iran: Karaj | collected 2018-10 | reverse complement strand
CACCGCGCGCGGAGCCACGTCGTACAGGTGCTTGGGAACAGGCGTGCTCAGCGTGTAGTCGTACCACTCCCCCTTCTGCACCGTACGGTCCACGTAACGCATTCCGAGCGCCGACATTATGTCGGGGCGGCCCTCAGCCGCCATCATCGCCATAAAGTGACGCTGGTGCTGCTCCTGGTCCTTGCGGAACACGTAGTCCACGAATCCGCCCTTGCTGTTCGGGTCGCCCACAAACACGCCCTGGCCGTACAGAGCCTGAGCCGCCGCGCCCGCGTGCATATCCGTGCTGTCGAAACGCGCCTGGAACTGTTCCAGCGTCAGCGGGCGGATCGGCTGACCGCCGTTCAGCACCGTGTCTATGCGCGTGCTGTCGCCCGAGGCCTTGATCTCCTTGTCCGTCAAGGAACGCTCCAGTATCCACCCGCGGGTGTTGGTCAGCATCCACAGGCCAGGGTCCTCCGGCGCCCAACGGAACACGATGCTGTCGCCGTAGCACCGGTACAGCAGCACCACGTTGTTGTTCTGGCGGATCTTGAGGGTGTCCTGGGCACGAAGGCCCTGCACTCCCATAACTAACATTACCAATATAACGAAACCTATAATCTTTTTCATAATTGCGCTGTTTTGTGGTTTCAAATCTGTTTTTTGTCTTGTACTAATCAGTGATATAAGATTCTACCGCATCAGGATCCGGGAACGGAAGTTTCTCCGTTTCTTTATCCTTTTTGAGGAAATAATCCGGATAGTTCTTCAACTGCCAAGTCTTATTAACCTCATTGGTAAACAGGAAGGAGTTGTCATTGATTTCTCCGGAACCATACAGATTCTTCTTGTTTTGATTGGCAATCTGAGAGGCTGTATATCTATTATACCTGACATAGGCCACTTTCACATTGGGTTTTGTCACGGTACCCATATTGTTCATTCCCGAATACCAATAAGGAAGCACACGGTCGTTATTGGCGTTAAAATCAACCTTCAAGCCACGAGTTCCTCCATAGCCGGTGGGTGCTTTCTTGTAGTGGAACCACAACCAACTGTAGAACTGGAACCTTGATCTTGTCGGGTGCATTTCTTCGGGATTGTATTGGGAGGGATCAAATTGACCGTTTTGGTAAACATAACTCCAAGCAATAAAATAGTGAGTCCACGGCAACGACATATTAATGATGTAAGGGAAGTTGTCGTCAAACGACAGCCGGGCGTTGGCATATTCTTCCTTATAGAGTTTTCTCAGGATGTTAACCTTATGGCTATAACCTCTGCTCAACGGATAAGCGGCGACTTCGGTACATTTCTTGAAGAACTTATAGAACATCTGGATGTCAGCATACATAGCAGGCGTAGCATAGTCCTTGATTCTCACCGTGACGATAGCGTTTCTTGAACCGTTATGATCTTCCCACTTTGAATTGTTGCTCTCGAATGAATGTATGGTAATCACAGGTTTGGTGGGAGCATTTTCCACTGTTACATCCAATATATCAGGCACGTGCCAATAACTCCAATTATAGGTTACATTACCACCAACATTGCCCATATACATATTCCACGTGTTAACTCGATCATAATTATCCAAATAATCTTTAGGATTGTCTTCCGCCATCATATACCCCCAACTGAACGGCTCCGTATCCGGTCCTCTGAAGGCCCAGGCTTTCAAAATACTGGATCTCTTATCAAGATTTTTCCATTTATTGCTGGGTTCTCTGATTATTCCGCCTTTATCCCCATTGAAGTATTCGCTTCCATAGGCACAACTGATATCATCCCAGGAGCCGTTAATACTGAATTCATCATCCTTGTACCAGTGTGTAATCTGGTGCGGCACTCTCGTTACCGGACCATTCGTATATCTGTTAGAATAAAACAGCATCCGTTCGAAATTAGAGGTCAGGAAGAGGTGCTTGGCCATTGCCGCAGTCCTGTATTCTTTATCTGTGTTCAGTTTAAAGGTGGCAATGGGCGGCAAGGTCACATTCTCATTGTAGCGGGTAGGATCATTCGGCACCTGCGGGGCAAACAGATAAGAATACCAGCCAAATCTCTGACTATTGCTTGCATCTGTTCTTAACTTAATTTCCACAAGGGTGTTATTGGCAGTAGGAGCAGTTGGGGATACCATACCACTACTGTTATAACAAGCCAAGACTTGGGAAAAGAGTTCCTCGTAGGTCTCATAAATGGGGTCTGTCTTGAAGCAGAAATCGAAAATGGTATCGCCATATTCGTAAGCAATGGAATACTCCTCCAAGCCGGTACGCTCGTAAAGCATCGAGGTATCGCTGCCCTGCTCGGTGTAGTCCTCTTTCAGTTTCTCATACATATAATCCTCCACATTGGCTTCTGCTTGCGTATAGGTTTCGGTATAATCCGCCACATTGTAACCTAAGAATTTGCCTGGCTGATCACCTTCACCCGCAACAACTCTGTTGATGGAACCTAAAATAGAGGCTTTTGAAGAGGTGGTAGTCCCAGACGCCGGAAGCGTGACAGAGGAGTTCTCCACCAGGACATTCGTGGCCAAAATCTTGCCACCTCCTGATGAGGAAGATGTTGCTGCCACCACTCTTCCCGTCGATAACGCGGAGGTGTAAGAGGTGGAGGTGTTCTTGATAATATTGCGCGAATTACGGTCAACCGCCGTTCCCGAAGACGTTCCCTGGTTCTGGCCACCGGAAGAGCCCGTGGACAGAGTGGCGGAAGCCTGCTGCTGGACCTGTCCATCATGCTGTGTGTACGGCTGTCCAACACCGGACGAGTTATTGGTGTTGGCAGCGGCATTTCTGAGTCTTCCCATCGAGCCCATATTCTTGGCGTCAGAGCCCATATTCATTCCCAGCATATCCAAATTCAGGTTATTGTTGGCCAGCACGCCCGACGTCAAGTTCGCCGAGTTGGTAAGCACCACACCCGATGTGTTCGTAAGCTGCACATTATTGCCCGGATTGATGGTGGTGACATTGCCGGTGAGCCTACCACCTCCTGTGCCTGTGACACCTGTGCGGCCGGGACGGCCAAGAGTACCTGTACTACCGTTGCCTGGATTGGTGATGGTGGGATTGCCACCGCCACCCAGCAATCCGCCACCAGTACCAGTGCCACCACCCAACACGCCACCGGTACCCGTGCCGTGGGTACCGCCTAACACGTCACCCAAATGGCCTCCTGGTGTAAGCCGGTCGTGAATGTTGGCAACACCGGCCTCGTGTTGAATCTTGTCGTTCAAGGCCTCTATACGAGCATTGGTGAATGCGGTAAAATCTCCCGCATGAATAGTTCCTTCCCCTCTTCCCGTGCTGGTACTGGCCCTGTGGGAGGCATACACCTTGTCCCAATTCTGGCTGGTAAGCTCATAGTCGGTGCGAGTGGACACCTGCTGTGTCGCCATCATAGCGTCTATGGCACCTTGGGCTTTGTCTATATCTACAAGAATGAACCGCAACATATAGGGAGTACCCTTTTCAAGATATTCATATCGCGGGAAGTCCACTGAAATAGTAGGCAAACCATTGTTGGAAGAATAGGAGAAATTCATACAACGCTCCGCATTTTGGTTAAGACCACCATAACCCTTGATAATATAGCATTGCATCTCCTTTCCGATATTTTTAAGATGACTTTGGTCGAAAAGCTCTGGACGTGCCCGGGCGAGGAATAAAGTCACATCTGGAACCTCTCCTCTGGGCACCGAAGGATCGCCATTGTATGGCCAAGAATAGATTACTTGGTTGTAGAGATTCGACGGCAAAGAGTCAATATTAAAGTATATAGTCGTATCCTGACGGAAAACGTGGATGGCGCTGTCCTTGTCGCTGGCATACTTGGGATTGTACCAACCCCACTTTCCAAACGACGGGAAAGTTGTCTTGGCCACGAAATTATTCTCGTGGTCATACACCGTGTCTCTCAAATTTTTGTTTTTCGTGTCAAATGCTGTTCTGTATTCGAAAGCGCGAGCAGCGAAATGCCATTCCTGCAGAGCCTTCTCTTCAAAACCACCATCCTTATTTTCAAAGGTCTGTATAAGATTGTCTTTGGGATAGGTTTCTATCTTGAAATCCGCTTTAGTTCTGGGTTCCCAACTGACACCACCATTCTTGGACACTTTGTAATAACAGAGATCTTTCTCCATCACAAAGATGAACTTGCGGGAATCTTCACTTTTGCCATCGGCAGTGGGAGTCACCAACGTGATTTCCTGGTTCCACGGCATATTGGAGACGATGACGCCGCCACCAATAGGCGACACTTCGTTACCACCCTTCAAGGCCGCTGACGTTTCTTTATAGCCAGGGCTTACACTCTCGAAGAAATTGACATTGGCCAACGGATCGCCGGCTCCCGGCACACAGACGTGGCCCACGCGGAAATCGACACTGGTGTTGATGGAGACCAGGCCATTGAGCAGGGAGGCCTTGAGTCTCAGCAATCCGAATGCCCACGACGGGTTAGGACCGCCGCCCTTGAGCAGGGCGCCGATACCCAGACTGCACAGTTCCAGTTTGCCCTTCCAGAACCCGAGGTTGATGCTCAGACCGGCCGAGCCTTTCAGCATTGCATACAACTGGCCCATCGCGTAGAAGTCGTTCTTGCCCACGTGGTCGTAGCCCTCGCACGACTGTCCCTTGGTGTCAAGCAAGGCCACATCGAAACCGAAGGCTGCCATCACATCCACATAGAGGAACAACTCGTACTTGATGCGGGACTTATAGGTCATACCCATCGCGAAACCGCCGGCATTGGCAAACGTGGGCGAGTTCTTGTATTGGTTCTCCAAACTTTGTCCTTGACTCTGCACCGTGGAGGTGGTGCTGCTGTTGACCTGCTTGCCAGAAGAGCCTCCAAAGAAGAACTCGTGCACCTCGGGATCCAATTCCGGCAGATGGTATTCGAAACTGTTACCCGTAAGGAAATAGAAGGTGAAATCGGTTCGGGTTTCAAACACCACCAGGTTGGCCCACATACTGAACTCCACACGTTCGCCCTTCGTAGGCTTTCCGATGCAGAAATACCATTCAGCACCCGGTTTTTTCCCTAAACTGTTGCCTTTCTTGTATGATTTCACTTCAAACTCGATTGGCAGTGCAAAACTTATGCCAGCCCCAATGCCATTATCGGGTTTGTAGTTGGTTGTGTCTCCTCCATAAGTATGAGGATCGGCCGCTTTTGCAGCGGTGGAGTCAATGGCCACCACATTGGTCAAAGGATTAAACGTACAGGTAACATCTTTATACACGTCGTCACCTATACATTTCAGATCATCTTTAACACCATCCAGGGCTTTGGTTATGCCGGAATTCTTCAGCAAATCGGAAAGGTCGATACCTCCCTTGACACAGAGTGCGAACTTGAAGTAGTGATAGTCATTTGTCTGCTCGTAACCCAGCAAAGCGCGCGCCTTGATCAGCGTGTTGCTGTTCTTTGCTTCAGCGGGCTGAGCCGGGTCATCGCCCGTCGGGGAAGTGAGAATATACGTGGAAACATCTATCAGGATGCCGCTGAACTTGCCCTGCGAGACGCGGAGCGTGAGGATGCCGTCGGCATTCATCAGTTTCTTATTGGCGAGGGCAAGACTGAGACCTGCCTTGGCCACCCAGCTGTCCTTCTCGGGTATGAACTCACATTGGGAGAGGCTGCCCGAAACCATCTTGGAGGCCAAGGAGCCACCGTCCTGACCTGAGATGAGGTTGTGGGCTTTGGCATTGGCTAACGTGGCGCCTGGCTTCACGGTCATATTATAGGCGAACCCGCCACCGAAGCCTGTGAAGACAACGGGCGGCACAGGGATTTCAAATCCGGAGGCTGCACCTTGGAACATCCACCACTTGAATTCCGAATCGTTTTTCTTAACCGTGCCGAAGGCGGCGGCCATCGCAATCTCAAGTTTATCCATTATCGTGATATCCAACGTGCCGAACATACCTTCGCCGAAGGTCGGGTCGGGGTTCTCGTTGCCAATCCATACCAACTTGCCCTTCAGCTTGAACACGGAGAAGCAGTCGGTTTCGATGGTGACCGAATCGACAGAACCTCCAATGTCATCCTTGCTGAAATCCCAAGTCTTGTAGTCTATCTTACCCCACACCTTGAAGCCGCAACCGGCATCCAGAGAGAAGGCGTCAGACTTGCCTTCTCCCCCGCTGCCATCCTTAGGCCCGGTCTTGAAGCCGACCTTGATGGCCGTGGCGAAGCCGAGTTTCACCTTGGTGCCATCCAATCCATACACGGGCTTGATGGTTTGCACCGAGAAGGTGAACCCGCCGATAGAGCCGGAAAAGACATCACCATTGCTGGCGTTGCTGGTGAGGTAGTGCTGCGGCGAGGCCTTTGACCAGTCGCCCATATAGAACCAGAGGTTGCTGTCGCCGATGCGCTTCACATTGGTATCCTTGGCATTCTTGAAATTACGTAATGTGAAATTCTCAAACTTCACCATCGAGAAGTTGATGGGTAACTTGAGTTTAGAGAAATCGATATTGATTTTACCGTTGAGTTTCAGGTCAATTGACGTTTGCGGATGGGCGCTGTCAGCAGCAGTGGCCTCGTATTTGTGCCTGAGTTTGAAATAAGAATTCTGGATGTCGAGTTTGGCTAACCAGAGGTCGAAGCCGAGGGTGTCCTTTTTGCGGGTACTCACACCGAAGGTGAGGCTGTCAGTGGCGATGGTGCAGTTGTAGCCGATACGGCCGGTCATCAGCGGCACCTGGGCAGTACCCACGATGTAACCCTTGTTGAACTTGCCCTTGAGCACCTTCACCCCTATAGTGTCAATGGAGAAGGCCCAGCTGCCGGCATCTTTGGTGGAGGCGTCCACAATGTTGATGCCCTGGATATCGGTGGTGAATCCCTCCCCGTCAATGATGGTGTTGGCGATGCGGAAGCCGAGACACTGCTTGGTGAAAGCCACCTCAGAGGAGTCGCGGATCTCGCCGTTAGGCCCGTACGAGTACTGGTACATCGGCTTGGTGTTGGTGTCTCCGGCTCCGAACACGGTGCCGATTTTGTCGGACATCACAAAGCCCAGATCTTCCATAAAGAAGCCCTGCCAGAGCGGTCCTTTGCCCGCGCTCGACTGATAGTCCTTGGGGAACTTGGCGGGGTTGCTCTTGGAGGAGTGGTCGTACCAGAGGTTACGGCCCGGCACAAAGGCCATATCGGGGAAGTCTTCCAATGCGAACGGGTCGATGGATATGCGGGCCATCCAGTCACTCCAGTCTTGGATGATGATGAGGGCGCCGGCCTTCACCGGGAGGCCCTTTTGAGGAATGCCCGTCTTGGGATTGAGGGCCAACACGCCCCTGTTGTCGTGGTGTAGCGCGTCGGCGGAGGTGAGGTCAAACTGGAACTCGAGGTTCAACTGGTCGAAACCGGAATTCTTGTCATCGGTCTTGGTGCGGAAGGAGATGACCGTGCCATCGTCCTTCTTGCCCAATTTGCTGGCTCTCTTGAGCGTCATATTGTAACCGTCGCTGATTTCCATCACAATATCCTTGGCCAAATACATATCAATGCCCTCGTTGAAGCCCGCAAAGAAGGCGTCGGGCTTCATACAGATATTGGTGGCAATCATCGGGATGTAGATATTGTCCTCCTGGCTATAGAAGAGCGTGAAGAGGTTCATCAGTGCCGTCTTGGGCGACAGGTACATATTGTTGATGGAGAGAATGACGTTACAGCCGTCGTCAGGGAGGTAGAAGTCTTGCGAGTTGACCTTCAGCGGCAGGAAGAAGGCCGGGCTTTCGCCAGCGTCGCCGGCACCTATCAAGCCACCAATCGACATATAGGATGGCTTGTTGAAATAGTTGACGTACTTCTGCACATCCTCGTTGTCATCAACCTCCTTGTAGATAGAATTAATCTTGCTCTCCGTCCAGTCGCCAATCTTGCCTCCGAAATCCATCGGCAACAGAGCGGTGGAGTCGGCAGCGATGGTCTTGGCACAGCCGGTGAAGATTTCGTGATCTTTGTTGAAGAGGATGGAGTCGAGCTGCACCTTGATACGGGTGTTCATCGCGAAGGGGCTCCAAACGATGTAGCCTTTGCCGTAATAGCTCTTCCGCAAAGTCACTTTCTTGGTCTTCCGGTCCTTAATGGAGTCTGTTTTCTCTTTCACCTCCTGGAAGACGACCTTGAATCCGTTCATCGTCAACTCCATACCCTTGATGTCATTGATATTCTTGGGTCGGAGCGTATCTTTCTTGTTGAGTTTGGACCAGCTCTCCGAGGGGCAGAAGGCCGACGGGTCGTTGTCGGCGGATAACTCCTCGGTCTCCACAATCTTGAAGGCCGCGGTCCAGGAACGTCCCTTGTTGGGGATGATATAGGGGTCGTCGGTAGGATTTGCCTGCTTGATACGGGTTTCGACAAAGGCCACATACTGGCTGCCCACTTTCAGGGAGTCCTTGATGGCATCGTCGATGTACTCGTTGTCGGTGAGGCCCTTGTAGAAAAGCAAAGTGTCTCTCACCTTTGAGGGAAGTGTTCCCTTCTTCAGTTTGGCAATCAGCAGATTGTAGGTCACCGAGTCGCGGTCAAGCACATTATCGGCCCGTGTCCACGTGAACTTGAAGGAGCTGTTGATGAACACCTCCTCAATCTCGGTCTCGCCAGCGCCATATTCGCCAGTCCGGCCACGCATATCCACTGGGTAGGTGAGCTGTGCCAAATCGACGGTCTCGAGCATCGCGCTGTCGTATCCCCACTGGAACAGCTCGTTGGAATAGAAGAACTCCGTGCCTTCCATAATGGTGACCTTGGAATACTTGTTTGTGGTGGTGTTTCCGTTTTCGATAACCGTCTCTGTGTATTCTGTTGTTCTTCTATATTTATAATGGCTGGCGGCCTCGAGCACGAGGAAGTACTTGCTGCCGTGGTCAAGCACCGAATCCCACTTTTCCGGCAGCTCCATAAAGGCAACATTATCTACGCCAAAACCATTGGTTTTCTCTATCCTGTAACTTTTCAATGGCGGGCGGGTAGTGGAGAAGGAGACGTCACCTCCGATATACTCGTACAAATTCACTCTGTACTCCACCTTCGTCAAGGAGTCGCCGCGCATCGGCAGCCACGACACCTTGAGCTTGTTCTTGTCATTGAGTCTGTAATAGAGCCCATCGATGAGGGAGAGGGAATTTTGGGGGCGGTTGGCGTTCTCGGAGGGGAACTTGCCCACCAAGACGTCGGCGGCGTCATCGTCCACCACCGGCATTACAAGATAGGGGTCGCGCAGGGAAGCCAGCACGTCGGCCTTGTTATCCGACAGGGTGGAGTCGAGTGTCCGTCCATTGGAGCCTGGGGGCAATATTCCCGGGATAGAGCCGGATGCGGACTGGCCCCAATTGAAGGCTATAATCTGGCTCTTGCCCTCATTGCCCAACTGGAATATCATATTTTGGTTTTTAGGCACGGCCTGTACCATCGCGGCATACGTGTGCCCCCGTTGGAACGGGGTGGCGTTCAAGTCCTTCAGCGTGTCGATAATGCAGGTGGTGCGGGAACCCGCGTTGACTGTATAAATAGTTCTGTTGTGGTCAACGGCGTCATACACAGATTGCTGCGGCATAACCTCAACCAGCTTGAGAATATAGTTGACATTGGAGTTGGTGATGCAGTTGGAGACCACCCCTTGCCAAGAGAAGACCACCTGGCGGGAGGGCGTGAGCACCGTATAGTCGCTGTTGGAGCGGCTGTCGGAACCGCTGGAAGCGTCGAAGTTGGAGTTGCTGCCTGACTGGTCGGCCATCGGGTTGATTACGTTGATGTTGCCGCCACTCTGCCCGATGATGGGAGAGGTGAACTCCGGCGCGGAGCCGGAGTAGCAGATGGTGAAGTAGCAGCACCCTTCGGGACCGGCCTCCACCGGCGCGGGCACCGAACCTGCGTGATCCCAATAGTAAGTCTTGATACAGATCTGGTAATTGCCCTCCGGCAGCAGCAAGGCGTCCTGCCAGCTGATGCCGCTCATCTGGATGTCACGCCCGTTGATATGGGACATCAACATCCGGAAGTCTTGCATCGTGATGACGCGCGTCTCGTTGGCACCCAAGGTCAGCGGCTGCGGCGGCGCCATATTGCCGGGCGACTGCAGGAAGAAGCTGCCGCCCGTGGCCGAAAAGTCGCAACTCACCCGGAAGCTCACGTATATCTGACGAGCCTCGGGGCCCGTATTGGTCATTATGACGTTGAAATACTGGGTGGGGTCCTCCACGTAACTCAGCCCCGACGAAGGAAACATTTGCACCTTCGGGGTGATGGTAGTCGTGACTTGCGCCTGGGCCACTGTGGCCAGCATACAGGCGAATATGACGAACAATCGGACTATCGTTTTCATAATATTGGGATTTTGTGGTTAATTCTTGCTTTTTTCGGACATTTTGCGCAGCTTCTTGGTCAGCTTGTCCTCCTTCTTTTTGTCCACGCCCTCTTTCTTCTTGATGAGGACTTTCTGGAAAGTGTAGGCGTACGACAGCGTGAACCGGCAGTCTAATGCCGTCGCTATCTTCTGGCCAATGACGATATCCTCGCTGAAATTGCTCAGCGACAGGTACAGCGACGCCGTGTGCGCGCTGTTATAGTTGAACGAGCTTCCCAGGCAGTTGCTCACCGAGAAGTTGTTCTTGCCCTCCTTCACGATGTTGTAGCCTGCCGAGCCGTTATAATAGGCGCTCCAGTTGAGTTTCTCCTTGCTCATAATGTTGAAGTTCACCCCGTAGTGGAGTGTGTGGGAATTGTAGTTGTACCCCTCGCTCTGCGACATACGATAGTCGTAGCCTGTGTTCAGCGTCACCCGAACCGGGGTAAACGAGACGCTGTATCCCAAGCCGCCCGTCAGCGTCATCACGTCGCCGCTCGCGGCGTAGTACTGCTTGTTCAGATTCTGGTTCTGCACGAAGCTGAGATTCAGCGACAACGAGTGGTCATTATTTTTCTGGAACGTGAACATCGGCGAGATGGTCGCCGTGTGGGTGATGCGGTTCAGACGCACCGAGTCGGCCACGTGCGTTGTCCCGTCATACTGGTTCTGCTTAATGCCGTTGTACATCAAGCCCAGATGGAAATGGCTGCCCATCACACTGTTGGAATTCAGCGTGTAGGTAGCCACCTGGTTCGTGTACATCTGCTTCTTGTTCAAATTGTCGCGCTGGAGGTAGCCCACCAGTGTCAGGTTCGACTTGCCCTTGAACATCCTGAAGTTGGTGTTCACGCCGATACTGTGCGTGTTCTGGCTGAAGCTTGACGTACCCAAAGAGGCGTAGTCAGGCTGGATGATACGATACAATATGTTGGCGTTGAACACCTTGAAGTTGAAGTTCATTGCTGCGTCGCCCGCGAATCGGACAATGGACGAGCTTCGGACCCCGTACAGCCAGCTTAGGCGCTGGAAAGTCCTGTCCATTCGCTCGTTGATATGGAACAGACTGTCATTCAGATTATTCGTAAACAAACTCACACCAAGATTAGCCGTAAACGAGAACCAGTTGCGGATGGCGAAGCGGCCCGACAGGCCCAATGCCAGGTTCTCTTTCGCCAGCACCGTGTCGCGCCACTCCTCCGGCAGAGAACTCAGCTGGTCCTTTGCCTTGAAAATGGTAAGGTCAATGTAGTTGTTGGTGTTACCCACGCCGATCTTCGCACCTCCACCGAGACGGCGGTACTGGGGCGTGGTGTACTGAGGGATGTTCAGTCCCAGAAGCGAGTCTGTCAGGCGCTGGAAAGCGGAGCGGTCGTCCCACTGCTCGAGGCGAGTCTTACGGTTGATGATGCCTCCGAAGGCCGCTGCGCGCAACAGCTTCCCTTGGTACTCGGCACCCGCCCCGATGAACGTCAGTCCTGAGTAGGTGTAGTTCGACAAGTGCATACTGCTCACCCCAAGGTGGAAACGCCAGCTCTTCCACGTCGGCGTCATTCCCAGCGTGATGTGCGGCATCTTGGGATAGCTGAACTGTGTGCTGTTGTTGACGAAGTAGAAGGATATCGGGAGGTTAAAACTGTAAATGTTGAAGTTCAGGCTCCCGTACAGCGAGTAGGAGAACGGTGTAGAGTAATAGGTGCTGATGTTGTTGTGGGAGATACCCAACGAGGCCCCCACGTTGCCCGAAAGCGTCAGGGGATCCGACTTCTTTATATCGCTGATGCGCTCCCGTATTCGCTGGGCCTCCGCTGGCAAAACCGACGCCAGCAGCAACGCATTCATAACAAGCATTATGGAAAAAAAGCGGCGGGACAACATCCAGCTTCTCCTCGCGATTTTCCGTGTGGTTGTACTAAAAATACTCATCTGTGAAAATGTAAAAATTATCCTATAACTCTTGCCTTTTCCTTGTTAAACAATAATTTGCCTCTACCCTACTATCCACCATTTTACGCTGCAAAGATATTAAAAACTTTTTCATATTCCTTACCCCAAATCAATCATAAAAAAATCAAAACACTGATTATCAATGTTTTGATTTAAAAAATTGAGTAATAATACTTATGTTAATGGCTAACTCTACGGAACCCCGCACAAGGCGAAGCCGCAGTGTGGGGGTCAACGCACAAGCGACGAAGGAGCGTAGTGTAGGGTGAAAACGCAAGGCGAAGCCGTGAGGAGCAGCCCCGCAAATCGCAAATCGGGAGATTCCGCTCAACGCCGCCGGTGGCGGCGGAATGGTGCGCCGCAAGCGGGGAGAAGAAAGGGAGATGGGCGGCGGGCTGGGGCGTGCCGTTGCCGGAGCCTTTTCCCTCGCCGCCCATCTCCCCCCCCCTGTTCCCTCCGGCGGGCCCCACCATTCCGCTGCGAACGCAGTGAGCTGCGGAATCCCCTTCATCCTTGGCAGAACTTCAGCCGTGGATAACGCAGTAGAGCCGCCACATTGTGACGACTCTACATTGCGACGGTTCTATGGTTTTCCCCTTACATTTTCACAAACTTTTTCACCACCACGCCCTTCTCGTTGCGGAAGGCGACCACATAGAGGCCGGGGGAGAGGTTGGAGACATCGATTTGGGTGACAGGGTTGTGGCATTCCTGGGTGAGCACCACCACCCCGGTGAGGTCGGTCACTGTCAGCGTACCCTGCAGGTCATCGGTGCCCTCAAACTCCACGTGCAGGGTGTTGCCGGCAGGGTTGGGATAGATTTTCATCGACGCATCGGGGTTTCCTAGTAAACCCTCCCCGTCCTTGGCGGCAGCCCGGCGGGTCTCGGCCATAACCTCCTCGTCATAGCAAATTCCATAGAAGAAGCAGAGCACTCCCCTGGCCATCACCGAGCTGCGGCCCGTGCCGTTTTCTGCAAGGTCCTGCAATTGCGCGATTTGTGCGGAAGTGAGCGCATACCAGTTGATGGCATTCTCGTCGGCATCCCTCAATTCGCGTTTCAGATTGTGGAATCGGACATAATCTGAGAACTCGTCTGTATTTGTTGGGGGTTCCGCCGTTGCAGATCCGTCGGTGCTTGCTTGAGGTTCCGTCGCCGCAGGCGACGGAATGGTGGAGGCGGCTGGCGAGAAAACTTCGTCATATCCCAACGCGAAGCGGGTTTCGGTGAGGGAATAGGGGTCGGCGATGGGTTGGGCGGCGGCGTGCCATTGTTCCAAGGCGGCCAAGTCCAGCAGGGTGTCGGCCATCAGAGCGCGCACGGCGGTGTTGTATATCGTGGATGCATCGTCCGTGTTTGCTGGGGGTTCAGCCGCCGCAATACCATCGGTTGGGGTTGGAGGTTCAGCCGCCGTTGGCGACGGAATGGTGGGGGTGTATGAGAACATCAGGGAGGTGAACGCGGACAGGCCCGTTAAGGGTTGGTAAATCAGACCGCCGCACAGCGTGGATGCGCAGTCGTTGGCGGTGGCACCGGAGTTGAGCGTCACGGTTGTGGACGATACGTTGTATGGGGCGTGGGAGGAGCCCCGGCTGTAGTAATAGGTCAACTGCTGCGTGCCGTAGTTGTAGATGCTGCTGGTTCTGGTGCCTGAAAAGCTGTTGTCGGCGCCTTTGAAAAGATTGCCTTGGCCGCCTTTCAGCGTGCCCTTGTAGGGAAGGTAGATGTCGTAGTTGTTGCCGTAAAAATCGTTGCAGGTGAGTTGCAACCCGCTATGGCTATCCCCGTTGTTGTTCTTCACATAAACACCATAGTTGAGATTGGTGAAACCGTTCCTGTGCAGCGTGTTTTTGGCGGTGCCGGAGTTTTTGACGTATATACCTGTGGAGGAAAGGTTTATAGGTTGGGAATAGGTGGTCTTGAGGAATGAATTGCCCTCCACCAGGTAACCGGTGCAGTTGTCGAGGTACAGGCCCGTGTTCTCAAGCCATCCGGCGGGCACCGACTGCAGGTTGAAGTCGCACTCGGTGACGGTTGCGAAGTTGTTGGCGCTGATGCGCACGGCGGTGCCGTTGTTGGCGAAGCGCGCGCGTTTGACGGTGACGGCCAGGGGCATACCGTCGGTGGCGGCCTCAATGGCGGTGGAGAAACCCTCAAAGACGCACGAGTCGGAGAGATTGGCAGGGCAGCCGCATTCAGACGGGGAGGGCTCGTAGCCGTTGCAATAGACATCCGCCACGAAACCGGCGCTGTGGGCATAGATGCCGTGGCGGCGGTCGCTCTGGTTGGTGATGAGGTTGTTGAAAGTGCAGCCGTGGAACTTCACGCCCTTGACGGCCCAAAGGGAGACGTGGTCGGAGAAGGCGGTGTTGTTGGCGGCGAAGAGGTTGTTGCCGTCCACAGTGAAGGTGCAGTTGGTGAAAGAGCCCTTGTTGTCGTTGACATACCCGTTCGCAAGGGTGTCAAAGTAGGCAAAGTAGGCCACGGCCTTGGCGCAGTTGCGGAAGGTGGTGTTTTCCGCAGTGATAATGCCGCCGGTGGTGGCAAAAGCAGTGGTGTCGCCGGGTGCGCCCGTGCGGATGCCGCACAGCGCGTTCTCTATCACGGCTCCGTTCTTTAGCACCACCTTACCCTGGTTGGCCGAGGTCTGGTGCAGGTTGCTGTGCCCCTCCACGTAAATGCCCTGCCACATCTCACCGGTGCAGGCGGAGGTCAGCGTGCCACCATCCACAATGAGCTTGCCGCCGGGACGCACGATAATGCGGGAGGGGGCGGAGCACAGTAGAGTGTCAGTAATCACAAGGGTCCTTGACGAATCAACATACAAATCTTTCACTATTACTGAAGCATGTGTGATGCTGTCGGATATGCCTAGCAAAGTGTCAACTACAGAAAAGGATTGGGAAACAACAGTACGTTGAATGGGCATAGTGTCCCCCGCGTGGATGATATTGAAAGCGACCCAACCGCTGCCTGCCTCGTTGCCCCAGACTGTTATAGATGAATCAGTCTCTAAGGTCCAATCCAGATTGGGGGACGTGGACCAGCAATAGGTTATAGAATCAGGAAATGACGGGAAGTTCTCCAGAGATACGGTTTGATTCCTGCAAATATAAACAGTGTCGGGACAAACCACACGGCAGTTCCTGTACAAAGTCTTCAGCAAGGCGAGATGAACATTCAGCAAGCCATACCCAAGTTCTTCATTCCATGTCCCGTATGGATAGTCATCGTGGTATGTAAATGGATACTCATCGATGCGTGGCTTTGTGGTTGATGAGCAGATGATTTCGAAGACATCCTGATACGTCAGTGTGGAATCTAAAGACAAAATCAAGGCAGCAGTGGCGGCCACCTGTGGTGCTGCAAAAGAAGTACCGTCTACTTGATTGTACAACAATGAATTCGGCGATGTCGTCATAATGTTGACGCCAGGCGCCACTAAGTCTAAACTATCACCAAATTTACTTTGCCATATTCTATTAATCCTAAGAGTTTCTTCATCTGATCCGCCTACAGCGATAACATTGGCAAGTACTGCTGGGAAATTTATTGGATTAACCTCGGGAAGAGAGTATGCATTTCCAGATGATGCACATATTATAATACCCTTCCCTTCCCGACCTTCGTTAGTGATGCGATCAATCACTGTTTTAACTGCTGGTATGGGATTAGAAAAACCCCAAGAACAACTTATAATATCTACGTGGAAGGAATCGCATGCAGATGTAAATGCATCAACCAAAAATTCATCAGTTGTAATGCAACGGTAACTTAAGTCGTTTTCTTCGGGAAGTGAACGCGTAGGCGAATAATAGGCTTTTAATGGAACTATTTTTGACGTATGAGCAATACCAAGGATTCCTATATCATTGTTTTCTGCAACAATAACACCAGCACATTTGGTCCCATGATATTCGTAACGGCTCATATCACATTGGCCAAAAGTAGTTCCTGTTGGCGTAAAATTCACGCCTGAAATGATATTATTTTGCAAATCAGGATGAGAGAAAAAGACACCGTCATCAATGACACCAACGAGAATACTTTCTCTACCTGTAGTAAAATTCCAAGCTTTTAGAACATTGATGTTCGACACTGTACTATCTCGAAGGTACCATTGATTAATAAAATACGGATTACTATAATAGGAGTCCATATAAATTAGTCGATAAAACAATGGATTCGAGTATATGACGCTTTGACACTGATTAAGCGACCTAGAGACGTCCAATATATTCGTTTCTTTTGGAAATGACACTTTATAAAGAGAGTCTCGTGGCGAGACAAGAGTAACAGACAATGGTTGTAAAGACAATTCTTTAAGAATTACATTAATATTGTCGCTTGTTTTTAACAAGACACTATTTTCCATCCAAGATTTTTCATTATTATTCTCAAGCAAACAACTACAGTATTTTATGTGTTGACATTTCATGATTTTTTTTATAAAAGGCGAATAGTTGTTGCTGAAAAGACGGATTGAGCAGATGTTATCCGTTATTAGTGTGCACTCGCCGTTAATTTCTAAATCTGCGAGTATTATATTTTTCTGTTCTATTGAAATATCCGTTGAAAATTCGAAAATTTGAATAGTGGAGTCTTGTGAATAAAAAATCTTTTCTCCTTTTTCGTCACACACATATATTGTTCCTTGGCCATACAAAGAAACTGCCATCAGGAGACTAATCAATGTTAAGAAGGGCACTTTATTTCTCATTTCATTGTATTATTTTGGCTGTTATATAAGTGAAGTCTTCCATATACAACGGGTGACCGGGCGGATAAGCGGAACTGAAAATTGTAAAAACATTTGGGAAATTGCTGTGTCGAGGTGCTAATGCACGCATCCCTAAGTAATCCCCATCCATTGTATACAACAGCAAGTAATAATTATCGGGGGAGAGAGACGGGTCGTCGGGATAGAGTTCGGCAGCCGACACTGTCTCATATTTATACCAACCCATAAAGGGCCAACACCTCTCATTGTCTTGTTGGTAGTAATAGGGTAACCCGAAAAGTGACATAAGCCCCTCACAGGCCAGATTCCCTGGGGAAACATATAAAGTGGAATCATAAAAATATATGTGTTTGTAAACGAGGAGTGTGTCCGAATAATCGTGGGATAAGGCAAAGTAGCGATTCGCAACGAGGTCAACTCTTTTATTGGCAAGAGTATATCCATCCCACGCCAATTCGTCACCCAAAACAGGATTTTGTATTTCCGCGACTAACAAGCCACCTCTTATAGAATCGATGATACAAGGATGGGGATGGTCATTTGACGTATAATGGATTCTTATGCTCAGTCTGTCCCCAATGGATACATCTTGTCCTGTTTTCGTTGAGAAATCTTTCTTCTCTTCCGATATGAATGATGTAATTTCAACAAGATTTTTGCCGCTGTGAATGCCTGACGAAATCATTTTTATTTGTCGGCACTGGCCTCCAAACATCATTCGCAATATGTACAAGCCCGGCGCGCACGCCTGCACTCGCATCAGATGCGACCCTTTTTTAAGATTAAAACTGCGGGCAGTTACAATTTTACCGGCAAAATCACACAACTCCACATATAATTTGCCATGTACAGGGAGCGATATTTGCACCTTGGTGCTTCCCGCAAAGGGATTTGGATAGCAATCAGAAACGGTAAAGTCTCCACGTCTGCCATAATCCGAAATGCCCACAGGACAATTGGTCAGGATTGTATCTTCCATTGTAAAAGAAGTCCCTTTCGTAATGTTTTCGACATCAATACGATCAAACGGTATCGGTATTCCGGCATAAGATGGCCGGATAAGCAGCGTGAAGCAGCTGTCCACCTGCCCGAAGGCGACAACCTGCAGTACCAGCAAAGCCAACAGAGGCAATAATCTTTGTTTCATAATCTTAATAGCAGCTTTAAATTAAACAATACAGGTTTCCGACGACAAAATTACAAATAATTTCTCATATTATTTTTCTTTTTCTATACACGACAACTTACAAATGAGCCATCCACCCACAGAGTCACACCCACCTGGAACCCCAGCCCATTGGTTATGCCCACAAGGATGATATGGTTTCACAGAAATGTTGGCCTCAATGATTTCGCCGGTCTGATACTCTTTAGGAACAAAGCCACAAACTTTAAGATGTGAATATGGACTTCTCCAATTATGATCGTGAATGATACTGTCTGGCACATTTTCTGGAATCAAATGTGCCACTATAGTGTAATATTGTTTGTTACACCAGTTTTGATAGCGATAGGGTTCTTCTAAATACACAATTTTATAAGACTCAGCAAGTTCGCAGTTTGTTTTGACACACGACACCAATCCTATCCCCGCCAATAGCAGCCATACAATTGCAATGATTTTCATTTTTCTTTTCATATCTTTTTGATTTTGAAAATAATTCTTTTGTTAAATACAATCTAAAACACCGATATTTTATATGATATTTCAATCATTCTCGTACGCCGGCCCCTCGCTGAAGAAGAGTCCGGTGAAGGTGAACTGGAGGGTGGTGGAGTCGCGATAGACCATCTGGGCGGGAATGTTCAGGTAGTAGTGGTTGTTCTTATCGTCCACGTAGTCTAACGAACGGTCGGGCATCAGGAAGAAGTCCTCCGAGGTGAGGTCGAACGTGTCGGTCGTGACGGCGTTGATGGTGTAACCCGCCTGCTGAAGCTGCACGGCCGCAGTGGTCGCGCAATAGTGCCCTTGACCCATACAATTAATATGGAACGATTGTCCATTATTCGTCACGCATCCGTTACAGGTTTTCCCATCGTGACCTGTTTGTATCTGTAAAAATGTCGTATTTCCTGTTTTCCCATTTGCTGGTAAAGTAATTACGCGGTTGTGTGACGGTTCGTGGCGAGTCTTTGAAATCTCCTCTTTCTCGCAAGCACCTAACAGCAAGGTGGTGAGTAGCGCTAATGTCAATACTTTTTTCATAATATTAATGTTTTGGTGTGATATTCCGCTGTTTTTTCGGCTGCAAAAATAGTATCATTTAGAAAAAAAATAATCCATCTTTAAAGAAATATGTTCCATCTCAAACAAAAATATGACGACCAATCCGTCTTTCTTCCTTTATAAGATTAACAATCTGTTTATTACGCATAGGGCGGTTTTGATGTGCGAGATGGAATAAAATGCAAATGAATGAATAAAGTTTCAATAAATGAGATGTATTATTTGTATCTTTGCTGCCGATTACTGTATCGAGTATTATTATGAGACATTTACCTATCTTTGTTTCCGTTTTGTTGAACGTGCTGTTTTGCGTGGCACTTCTTTGGCTCTTTACCCATTATTCCTATCTGCGTCCAAATGCCGGGAGTACCATCAGGGAGATGATGGCTGCGCTGCTGCTGTTAATCACCCTCTATGCAAACTATTTTCTTTTATACCCGAAAATCCACAGCAACCATTTTATCTTGTACTGGGTTTTGGTGCTTGTCGTCTCCTTGGTTACCGCTTGCGCTGACCTGGCCATCGCCTACCCTACCATTGTTAAATGCAATTCTTTTATTATTACTGAGATAGGATGGCTTCGTTTCTTTTCAGCACTGCTATTTTTGATTTTCGGGCGTAACGTTGCCCTCCAGTTCTTCCCGTTTATGTTGAGGGAAAGACAGCAGTTGCAGGAGATTATGTACGCGAGGTCGAAAATTGTTTATCAGGAAAAACAACTGATTGATGTCGCTGACAAGAAGCACGTTATGCACCTGCTTCCTAAAGACCGGATATACTATTGCAAGCAAGACGGCAATTACACCCGATTCTATGATACAAGAGGCAATTCTTGGTACACCCGTCTCGGTTCAATGAAGTATCACCAGCAACTTCTGGGTGAAGAGGACTTTGTCCGCATCTCACCATCTTTGTTGCTTCCGTATCAGTATATTGTAGCGTGCAATGGGAATGATGTGCTTATGAAAAGATTGTCCTGGATGGAAGACCCGCTCGTTCTTAGTATTGAATACAAAGACGGCGATGCTATTTCAAATCGGATAACACGCCATCTTCTTGCCGCAAAAGAGACGGGAAACGGAAAGGAGACGGACCAAGTCCGGAAAAAGCGGAAATCCATTATGCCATCGCAGGATAAGAAAGATGCCGTCCTCCATTATATAAAAGAACATTCAGGATGCAGATCCTCGGATATTTCCGCCCAAACCCATTTTTCTTCAAGCACCGTCGAGCGCAGCATCTCAGAACTGAAGAAACAGGGACTCATCCGCCACACCGGCAGCAAGAAGCAGGGAGGATACTATGTAGTGGAGAGTTGAGAATTGAGAATTGGTCTAAAGTCTTAGGTCTTCGGTCTAAAGTCTAAAGTCTATGGTCTTCGGTCTCCGGTCCTAACCTCGCCCCTCGTTCCATAAAAAAATCCCCCGGCACGGTGCGCCGAGGGATTTTTTGGTATGGGTTGCAGTGAACTATCTGCGGATATCCATTTCGTTGAGCAGGTATCCTTGGCCACCGTACTTGTCGATGATGAAGAGCACATAGCGGGCATCCACGTTGATGCAACGCTGCAGCGCCGTGTTGAAGACGATGTCGCTGCTCAGCGCTTCCCAGTTGCCGTCGAAGGCCAGACCGATGAGCTCGCCGTTGCCGTTCATAATCGGGCTGCCGGAGTTGCCGCCGGTGATGTCGTTGTTGGAGAGGAAACAGACGTGCAGGGAACCATCCTTGTCGGCATATTGGCCGAAATCCTTCTTGAGGATGAGGTCCTTGAGCTTAGCGGGCACGTCAAACTCGGGGTCGCCCGGAATCTCCTTCTCGAGAATGCCCTTGGTGGTGGTGAAGTAGTTGTAGTGCACACCGTCGGCAGGATAGTAGTCGCACACCGTGCCGTAGGTGGTACGCATCGTGCTGTTGGCATCCGGATACATCGGCGTGTTGGCGTTCATCTCCTTCAAAGCGGCCAGATAGGTGCGGCGCGGCACGTCAAGCTTTTCCATATCGCTGTAAACGTGCTGGTTGACCAAAACCATACCCATCAAGGATTGCGCATATTGATAGAGAGGATCCTTCTCCAAAACCTTGTTGTTGGGCTTGTTGATGAATTTCTCGAAATTCTCCTTGCAGATGAAGATGGAGTTGGCGAGGGCGTTCTTGAAGTTCTCCTTGCTGCCCTTGAAACTCTTGTCGAGGAATCCCTGGATGTCGGGCTGCTTGTCGGCGGGAAGACGCTCCCAAGTCTTGAGCGTCGCCATAATGACGTCAATCTCGGTGGCCACGTCCTTGTTGTCCATATTCTTGTCATAGACTTTCAGCAGGGCGTCGATTTTCTCCTGGGAGAAGCCCTTTTCGCCCTTCTTGAGGGCGAGGGAGCCGCGGGTGCGCCACGTGGTGAGCATAGCGGCAGAAGAGCTGAGGCAAAGGTTGGCGTTGGTCATTGCTCTGTAGGCGTCACCGTTGATGCCTTCCACGGCCTTCTTGATGTCGTTCAGACAGGTGCCGTATTTCTTCTGGCGGTCGCTGTTGGCGTTGATCCATTGGGTAAGTTCTTTTTCCTGTTGCTGTTTCTTCTCCACCACGCGGAGGTTCTTCAAGCTGGTGACTTCGCCGTGCTGGTTTTTCCAGTAGTTGGCGAGGCTGGCGTGGTCGTCGGCATATTTGAGGCGGACAGCCTCGTCGGCGTTCATATGGTCGTTGATGACGGGCAGGATGATGTCGAGGGGCTCATAGATGGCGGGCGCGTTGACATCAATCTCATTCTGCACCTCGTAGGAGGTCATAAAGCGGTTGGTGGTGCCGGGATAGCCCCAGATCATCGTGTAGTCGCCGGGCTGGTAACCCTTGATGCTGATGGGCAGGAAGTGCTTGGGATGGAGCGGGACGTTCTTCTCGTCGTACTTGGCGGGGGAGCCGTCGGGAGCGGTGTAGATGCGGAACACGGTGAAGTCGCCGGTATGGCGGGGCCACATCCAGTTGTCGGTGTCACCGCCGAACTTGCCGATGGCGCTGGGGGGAGCGCACACTAAACGCACATCCTCGTAAGTGGTGTAGATGAACATATAGTACTCGTTGCCTTCGTAGAAGGGCTTCACCACCACTTTGTAGCGGCCGCTTTGGGAATTATCCTTCTGCAGCTTCTTGATGGCTGTCTCAATGGCTTTGTCACGGGCCTCTTCGGAGGCATTTTCCTTGACATCGGCCAGCACGGTGGCGGTCACATCTTCCATTCTTTCCAGGAAGTTGACGTGGAAACTGACGGGCAGCTCCTCGCTACGGCTCATAGCGAAGAAGCCGTTCATCAGGTAGTCGTGCTCCACGCTGGAGAGTTCCACCACGGAGGAGTAGCCGCAGTGGTGGTTGGTGAACATCAGTCCGTCGCGGCTCACCATCTCGCCGGTGCAGAAACCGTCGCCCAGTTGGACGATGGCGTCCTTGAGGGAGGAGTTGTTGATGTTGTACAGTTGGTCGGCTGTGAGGTTCAGGCCCAACTTTTGCATTTCAGCGTAGTTGTAGTTCTTGATGAACATAGGGAGCCACATACCTTCATCCGGCGGATTGATGGCGAAGGTGGTGGCGCAAAATGCTGTGGCAACCAGCAGCATCAGGGCTTTCTTGAGGTTGGAAAGTAATTTCATTTTCTTTTTTATTTGAGTTTGATGATTATTGTTGTCGTAAAAAAATCACACTTGCGCTTCCGTCTCGGGTGCGGGCGCCTCCTCTTTTTCGTCGGATTTTTCTATCTGTTTGAAAATCCTCTTGTTGAAGATGATCATCAGGAAGATGCCCACGGTAATGCAGGCGTCGGCGATGTTGAAGATGGCGGGGAAGAAGTAGCTGCCGCCCCACAACGGGAACTTGTCGGGGATGGGGAAGAGCTTGAGGTAGAACATATCGACCACCCGCCCGTAGAAGAAGGGGGCGTAGCCGCCACCCTCGGGGAAGAGCGTGGCTGCGGCAAAGGGCGTGCTCGCGCTGAAAACGAGCCCGTAGAAGAGCGAGTCGATGATGTTGCCCAACGCGCCCGCGATGACCAGGCAGAAGACGGCGAGCGTGAGCCCGTCCATCCGCTCGCGCTTGATGAGCCGGTGCGTGTACCAGCAAAGGAGAACCACCAGCGCGATGCGCAGCAGCGAGAGCATCAGCTTCCCGAAATTCTGTCCGAGACTGATGCCGAAGGCCATCCCTTCATTCTCCACAAAATGGAGGTTGAACCAATTGCCCAGCAAAGGCACGCACTCGCCTAAAGCCAAATGCGTCTTCACCCAAATCTTGAGCAGTTGGTCCAACAGAATGACTGTTGCAATCACGCAAACCGCGATTACATTGTATTTTCTCTGCTTGTTCAAGGCTATTTCTGTTTTTCCTTGATTTTCGAATCCACGTCGAGGGTGGCGTGGGGAACGCTTCTGAGTCTCTCCTTCGGGATGAGCTTGCCCGTCATACGGTCCACACCGTAGGTCTTGTTCTCGATGCGGATGAGGGCAGCCTCCAGGTTGGAGATGTACTTGATGAGACGTGCCGCCAGCTGGCTGTTTTCCTCCTTCGACAGGACTTGGTTGCCCTCCTCCATATTCTTGAAGGTGGGGGAGGTGTCGCTGGTGTCGTTGCCGGAGCCGTTGTAGGCGTCTTGATAGACCTCCAGAGTGCGCTTTGCCTCGGCGATCTTGCCTTCGATGAGGACACGGAATTCTTCGAGTTCCTCATCTGAATATCGGTTGATAATAGGTGTTGCCATTTTGATTGGTTTAAGGTTAACAATTGAGCCGCAAAGATAATCTTTTTTTGCGTATGCCCGTGCCCTATTTCACCAATTTGGAAATTTGTTCCTGATGTTTTGAATTAGAGAGCCGTAAGAGATACATTCCGGGCTGGAAAGGGAAGGGGAGGGAGAGCCGCTGGCCCCCTTCGGAGAGGGTTTCCCGATAGGTGGCGAGACATTTGCCGTCGATGGAGAGTATCTCGATGGTGTATTGGTCGGGCTGGATGCCGTGGAGATAAATGTCGAGGTTGTCGCGCACCGGGTTGACCACCTTGCACAGGAAGTCGTTTGTGCGCTCGGCGATGCCCACGGTGGCGTCGATGGCGAACTCGGCGATGACGGGCAGGTGGTCCGACTGGTTGTAGAGCGCCTGCGCCACATTGTTGGGAATGAGGTTGTTCTGTGGCGAGATGATGCTGCCGTTGAACCGGTTGCCGTCCTGCCCGAGGGCGTGGTAGGTTTCAGGCAGCACCTGTACGTTCTGGCTGCCGTAGAAGATGTACGGCGATACCAGGATGAGGTCGAACCGGTCGTCCATACCGCCACTCGAGAAGCAATCGGTGGAGTTGGAGTGGGTCGATTGGGTGTGGATGTCGGCAAACATACTGTTGTTGTTCCAATGCCCCTCGCGGTCGATGGGGTCGTAGAAACGGTAGAGACTGTTGGAGTAGTTGATGAGTTCCTGGTAGCTGGGCTCCTCCGCGCCGTACAAGTTGAGGTCGCCGGAGAGCACGTAGTTGCCCGGCGCGCCCGAGGTGGCGATGCGGTTCATCAGGCGCTGCGTCTGCACCAGCCGCGCGGCGATGTTGTCGTCATAATTGCCCGCCTTCAGGTGCGCGACCCAGAAGGTGATGAACACCGTGTCGCCGCCGGCGAGATCCGGGGAGTTGTAGTACATCGTGTACCCGTTGATGTCGCGGTAAGAGGTGGTAATGAAGGTGTTGCTGTGCAGGGTCAACTTGCGCGAGTCGTAGAAAATCATATTCGCAATGTAGCCGCCCGAGTAGTTGGTCAGCGGCCCGTGCCGGTAGTAGTCCCTGCCGTTGGTGTTGATGACATTGTCGAGAATGCGGTCGGCATACGTCACGTTGCTGCCGATCTCGTTGACACAGAACACGTCGGGCATCACATACTCGAAAATGGTCCTCAGGTTGGCATCCTTCTGGTCCAGATTGTTGGTGGTGGCGTTGCAGTCCGACACGCCCGAGTTGTTGGTGTAGTACATCAGGTTGTACTGCATCATCCGCAGGGTGTCTTGCGCGCGACCGGCCCAAAAGGCGGCCAAAAGGAGGGTCAGCAGGAGGATTGTTTTCTTCTTCATAATCAAATGAGACGGCCTGTCGGCAGCTATTTCCAGGCGAAAGTGTTGACGAGGTGGAGCGCGTCGTCGCGCAAATACTCGATGACAGGCTGCAGGGAGTCGTTGTTAGGAGTGAAGTTGAAATAGAGGGTGGCGCGCAGGAAATGGTGGGCGCTGTCGGTCATCCAGAACTGCAGCGGCGTGGCCACCTCCTTGCCCTCAATGTCGTAAATTTGTCCCCACAGAGGCGTTTCCTGGTCCCGTATCGTGGAATACTCCACGTCATCGGCTTTCTGGAAGTGGAATTTCATCATCCGTTCCTCCTGGACGATGAGGTTGCGCAGGCTGTCGGCATTCTTGATGGGGAAGTAGGTGAACTTGAACGTGGCGTTCAGTTCGGGGTAAAGGACATCCATCCAGCAGGTGCCGTCCGGTTTCCATTGGAAGGAGGTGCGGGCGTGCGCCGACTGCTCGAAGGAAAAGGGCAGGGTGGTGTCCAGCGTTTGGTACTCGTGTTGGGGCAAATCAATGCGAAAATAGCCTCTCGGCTTGGGCGTATAGTTGTCGTCCTTATGCTGGCAGGCGTTGAGCAGCAATAGGAGGGCAAAACAGCAGGCGAAGAGGCGTAATCCTCTGACAGAGGGATGCATACTTAATGGGATGGGTCTTTACAGGTAACCTTTCAAGTTCTTGTTCTTGGTGTTCTGGCGCAGGCGTTTGAGGGCGCGCTCCTTGATCTGGCGCACGCGTTCGCGCGAGAGCTCGAGAATGTCGCCAATCTCGTCCAGCGTATGTTCGTGGGAGGTGCCGATGCCGAAGAAGAGCATCAGGACTTCCTTTTCCTTTTCGGGCAGGGTGTTCAGAAGATCGTGGATTTCCGAGGCGAGGGACTCCTGCATCAGCAGCGTGTCGGTGTCCTCGTCATTGTCGTGCACGAAGATGTCCACAAACCGGGTCTCCTCGTTGGGGGAGATGGGGGAGTCGATGGACTGCGGGTGGGTGTTCATCTTCATTATTTCGGACACCTTATATACCGGCAGGTCGATGGCTTCGGCAATCTCCTCGGTGGTGGGCACGCGTTTGAGCTGCTGCTCGAGCCGGGCGGTTTCCTTCTTGATCTTGTTGATGACGCCTACCTGGTTCAGGGGCAGACGCACAATGCGCGACTGGTCGGCGATGGCTTGCAGGATGGACTGGCGGATCCACCATACGGCGTAGGAGATGAACTTGAAACCACGGGTCTCGTCAAAGCGCTTGGCGGCCTTGATGAGTCCCACATTGCCCTCGTTGATGAGGTCCTGCAGCGTGATGCCCTGGTTCTGGTACTGCTTGGCCACGGAGACCACAAAGCGCAAGTTCGTGGTGGTGAGCTTGTTCAAGGCATCTTGATCACCAGCTTTGATGCGGCGTGCCAGTTCCACCTCCTCTTCGGCACTGATCATCTGTTCTTTGCCGATGTCGGCCAAGTAACGGTCCAGTGAGGCGGAGTCACGACTGGTGATGGATTTGGAAATCTTAAGTTGTCTCATTTATATAATAGTATATATTTTAAAATAGGCGATGATAATTGTGTGATGTTATTCTTTATAAAGCATTTCGGTTGTACCTTTATTATTCAATAAAGTTACATTTTTGTTATATTTTTCCTTGTTTCGTATGATAGTGACCTTGACTTTGTCGCCGGGCGACTTGGTTTTGAGCACGCCGCGCACTTCGGCGAGGCTGTTGACGGGGAGGTTGTCGATGCTGACGATGACGTCGCCCTCTTGGAAGTCGTTCTTGGCGGCGGCGCCGTCCTCGTCGATGTCGGCCACATACACACCGCGCACGTCATCGAGTCCGTACTCCGCGGCGAGGGAGGCGTTGAGCTCCATAATGGAGATGCCGAGATAGGCTTTCTGCACCTGTCCGTAGGTTTTCAGGTCGAGGTAGGTCTTTTTGGCGATGTTGGAGGGGATGGCGAAGGAGTAGCCGGTGTAATAGCCGTTGCCGGAGGCGATGGCCGTATTGATGCCCACGAGCTTGCCGTTGGCGTTGACCAGTGCGCCGCCCGAGTTGCCCGAGTTGACGGCAGCGTCGGTCTGGAGATAGCTCTCCTCGGTGGCACCCTTGCTGCCGAGCTCCAGCTGGCGCGCCTTGGCGCTGATGATGCCGGCGGTCACGGTGGAGGTGAGGTTCATCGGGTTGCCCACGGCCAATACCCACTGGCCCAGCCGCACGGAGTCGGAGTTGGCAAACTCCAGGTAAGGCAGGTCGGAGGCCTCGATCTTGATCAGGGCCAGGTCGGCGCTCGGGTCGGTGCCGATGATGGTGCCGTTGTACTCCCGCTTGTCGTTCAGGGTGATGGTTGTCTTCACGGCATCCGCCACCACGTGGTTGTTGGTGATGATGTAGCCGTCAGGGGAGATGATGACGCCGGAGCCTGCGGCCTGCACCGGGTAGGTGCTGGGTGCCATCCGGAAGAAATGCTCCCATATCGAGCCGCCGAAAAAGTCGTCCCATTCCGGCGTTTTTTGCGTGAATTCTGTCTTAATATAGACGACGGAGTTGACAGATTTCTCCGCGGCGGCGGTTAAATCCACATATCCGCCCCTCGATTTGTCGGCTTGCGCAGAGAGGGGACTGGAAAAACAAATACAAGATAACACTGTGATTACCAATGTTTTGATAGCAAATCCAAGATACTTTTCCATAGTTATTATTAATAATAAGTGCATCATAAACGAAGATGTTGAAAAAAAATTGCAGGAAAAAGTTGAGGGATTAATTTTTTTTGTATTTTTGCAGCCCAAAATTAATAACAAAAAAAAAGTAATCACAATGTACGCAATCGTAGAGATAGCCGGGCAACAATTCAAGATTGAAAAAGACCGCAGGGTCTATGTTCAACGCCTTAAGGCTGAAGAAGGTTCACAGGTCAAGTTTGATCGCGTGATGTTAGTTGATAACGACGGTGATGTAAAAGTGGGCACCCCGACCGTGAACGGTGCAGCCGTGACCGCTACCGTTGTCAAACACCTCAAAGGTGACAAAGTTCTTGTTTTCAAGAAAAAGAGAAGAAAGGGATACCAGAAATTGAATGGCCATCGTCAGTGTCTGACCGCCATCAAGATTGATGAAATCTCATTGTAGTATTAATTAACGAAAAAAAACAGAAGAAGATATGGCACACAAAAAAGGTGTCGGTAGTTCACAGAACGGCCGTGAATCAGCAAGTAAAAGATTAGGTCTGAAAATCTTCGGTGGTCAGTTCGCCAAGGCTGGCAACATCATCGTCCGCCAAAGAGGTACGGTGCACAATCCCGGAATGAACGTCGGTATGGGCAAGGATCATACCCTCTATGCACTCTGCGATGGTATCGTTACCTTCAGAAAAACCTATAAAGATAAATCATTTGTGTCTGTTACTCCTGCCCAGGAGTAGAAAGGATGTAAGTGATATTTTGTTCATAATGTTTGATTTAAGATTACCGCTCCTGCCCAGGGGCGGTTTTCTTTTTTATACGCTTCCTTTCTTTTCCCCGATGGTTGTATTTTCGCGATTTTATGTGTATTTTTGCACGCTTTAATTATAGGGCCTCCGCTGTATTATGATTAAATACGAAGATTTAGTAAAAGACCTCAAAGCCAAAAAGTTCAAGCCCGTCTATCTCCTGATGGGCGAGGAACCTTTCTATATTGACCGCCTCTGCGATTTCTTTGAGAACTTTGTCATTGAACCCGAACAGCGCGACTTCAACCAGGCGGTGCTTTATGGCAGGGACACCACCGTCGATGAGATTGTGGCCAACGCCAAGCAGTTCCCCTTCGGCTCTCCCCAGCGCCTTGTCATCGTCAAGGAGGCCAAGGATGTCAAAAACATCGTCAAGAAGGGCAAGAAAGACGACGAGGATTCCCTAGAGTCTGGCACGGCCAGTGGCTCCGATGGCGCCTCCGCCCTCACCAACTACGTCCAGAACCCATCCCCGAGCACCATCCTCGTGATTTGCTACAAATACGGCAAACTCACAGCCAAACAGTGCAAACCCTTCGAAAAAGAGGGCGTCGTGTTCGAATCCGTGGGCGTGAAAGACTACCAGCTGCCCGAATGGATTCAGCAGCGCGTGGCCCGTGCGAAACTCCAGATCAACCCGGAGGTCGCGGCCCTCATCGCCGAAACCATCGGCAATGACCTTCCCACCATCCATTCACAACTCGAAAAGCTGAAGGTCATCCTGCCCCCCAACTCCGTCATCACCCGCGATGTGGTGGAAAAATATATCGGCATCAGCAAGGAATACAATATCTTCGAGCTGCAGGACGCCCTTGTCAAACGCAACGCCCAACGAGCATACAAAATCGCGCTCAACTTTGGCCAGCATCTCAAGGAGAATCCCAATGTCAAGACTATCGCCACCCTGTTCGGCTACTACCACAAGATGCTCCAATACCACCTTTCTCCCGACAAAAGTTCAGAGACCCAGATCCGCATCTTTGGTAAATTCTTTTTGAACGACAAAGTCAGGGGCGCGATGAGCTACACCATACCCCAGCTCACCCGAATCATCTCCATCTTGCGGGAGTATGACGTCAAATCCAAGGGCGTGGACTCCTCCAGTGACGATGCGGAACTTCTCAAAGAAATGATTTATAAGATAATACATTAATAACAACATCTATAATCCTATGGAATTAGCTACTAAGTACGATCCTTCCGTCGTAGAAGACAAATGGTATAAATATTGGACCGATCACCGGATGTTCCACTCCGAGCCCGACAGCCGTCCGGCCTACTCCATTGTGATCCCCCCGCCCAACGTGACGGGTGTGCTCCATATGGGCCATATGCTCAACAACACCATCCAGGATGTGCTGGTGCGCCGCGCCCGCAAACTCGGCTTCAACGCCGTTTGGGTGCCCGGCACCGACCACGCCTCCATCGCCACCGAAGCCAAGGTGGTCAACTTCCTCAAAGAGCAGGGCATCGACAAGAAATCGCTCACCCGTGAGCAGTTCCTCGAATACGCCTGGCAATGGAAAGAGAAGCACGGCGGCATCATCCTCCAGCAACTGCGCAAGCTCGGCGCCTCCTGCGACTGGGACCGCACCAAGTTCACGATGGACCCTGACCTCTCTGAGGCCGTCATCGACGTGTTCATAGACCTCTACAACAAGGGCCTGATTTACCGTGGTGTCCGTATGGTGAACTGGGACCCCAAGGCCCTCACCGCCGTCTCCGACGAGGAGGTGGTCTATAAGGAGGTGCACTCCAAACTCTACTACGTCCGCTATCAGATAGAGGGCGAGCCCGGTGAGTATATCACCATCGCCACCACCCGTCCCGAGACCATCCTCGGCGACTCGGCCATCTGTATGCACCCCGACGACGAGCGCTACGCCAAATACAAGGGCAAACGCGCCATCGTGCCCCTCGTCAACCGCTCCATCCCTCTCATTTACGACGAGTATGTGGAACGCGAGTTCGGCACCGGCGCCCTCAAAATCACGCCGGCACACGACATCAACGACTATAACCTCGGCATCAAGCACCATCTGGAGACCATCAATATTTTCAACGACAACGGCACCCTCAACGAGAGCGCGCAGTTCCTCGTGGGTATGGACCGTTTCGAAGCCCGCAAGGCCATCATCCCTCTGTTGGAGGAGGCCGGCAACCTGGTGAAAATCGAAGATTATACCAACAAGGTGGGCTACTCCGAGCGCACCAACGAGGTCATCGAGCCCAAACTCTCGCTGCAGTGGTTCTGCAAGATGGGCGAACTGGCCAAGCCCGCCCTCGCCGCGGTGATGGACGGCGACATCAAGTTCTACCCCGACAAGTTCAAGAACACCTACGCCCACTGGATGGAGAATGTGAAGGACTGGTGCATCAGCCGCCAACTCTGGTGGGGACACCGCATTCCGGCCTATTACCTGCCCAACCACGAGTTTGTGGTGGCCCACAATATCGATGAGGCCCTGCAACTTGTGCAGAAGAAGTTCCCCGAACTGAACCTCACCAAGGAAGACCTCAAGCAGGACGAGGATGTGATGGACACTTGGTTCTCCTCTTGGCTGTGGCCCATCTCCGTTTTCGACGGCATCCGTCACCCCGACAATCCTGAAATCCAATACTATTATCCCACCTCCGCCCTCATCACGGCCCCCGACATCATTTTCTTCTGGGTGGCCCGTATGATTATGGCCGGACTGGAGTGGCGCGGCACCATCCCGTTCAAGGATGTCTATTTCACCGGCACGGTGCGCGACAAGCTCCACCGCAAGATGTCCAAATCACTCGGCAACTCGCCCGACCCCATTATGCTGATGGAGCAATACGGTGCCGACGGCGTGCGTTTCGGTATGCTGCTCAGTTCCCCCGCCGGCAACGACCTCCTCTTCGACGAGGCCCTTTGCGAGCAGGGACGCAACTTCAGCAACAAGATGTGGAACGCCTTCCGCCTCGTCAAGGGTTGGCAGGTGGACGACAATGGCCAGCAGCCCGCCCACGCGGCCGCCGCTATCGAATGGATGCAACAGCGCATCCAGGAGGTGCTCGGCAGTATGGAGGAGGACATCAAACGCTACCGCCTCTCCGAAGCCCTGATGTCTGTCTATAAACTGGTGTGGGACGACTTCTGCTCCTGCTTCCTCGAGGTGGTCAAGCCGCCTTTCCATCAGCCTATCGATGGCAAAACCTACAACCAGATCATCGACCTCTTCGAGATTCTGGTGAACATCCTGCATCCGTTCATCCCCTTCATCACGGAGGAGTTGTGGCACACACTGCGCGAGCGCAACGACGGGGAGTCGCTGATGCTCACCCCGATGCCCCGCTACAGCGGCTCTGTTGACCAGAAACTGCTCGACGCTTTCGCCAACACGCGCAGCGTCGTGGAGCAGATCCGCCATATCCGTTCTGAGAAGAACATCGGCCCGAAGAATGCCCTCAAGTTGCACGTCTATGCCGATTCCACCGTTTCCACCCCCGGCCTTGACGCTGTCATTATGAAATTGGCCAACGTGGAGAGCATCGACTATGTGGCCGCCGACGCGCAGGTGAGCGGCGCCTCCTTCATCGAGAAGAACGTCAAGTATGCCGTTCCCTTGGAGGGACTGGTCGATAATGACGAGGAGAAACGCAAACTGCAGGCCGATCTGGAGTATGCCGAAAAGTTCCTCCAAAGCGTGTTGAAGAAGCTCTCCAACGAGAGTTTTGTGAAGAATGCCCCGCAGAAGGTGGTCGATATTGAACGGAAAAAACAATCCGACGCCGAGGAGAAGATTCGTATCTTAAAAGAACAACTTGCAAAATTATAATCAGATATGAAAGCTGTATTGCGTTTTTTCATCATCCTGGCTGCCTTTTTGGTGCCTTTCACCTTCCTGGCCACCGACCTCAAGGAGCGCTTTCCCATTATGGTGGGCATCACCCTGGCGGTGACGTTGGGTTATTGGCTCAGCTATGCTATTCTGGAAAAGAAACGCAAACAGCAATCTCAAGATAAACAATAGAGTATGAAGAAGATATTAGGAATAGGAAATGCCCTGGTCGATGTGTTGGTGAACATCGACAATGATGAGATATTGTCCGCCAACGGCCTGGACAAGGGCGGTATGGTGATGATTGACGCGGACCGGAAGCGCGAGCTGCACAAGGGCATCGCGCAGATGAAGCAGGTGTGTGCCACTGGCGGCTCCACCTCCAACACTATCCACGGGCTGGCCCGTCTGGGTGCTCCCGCCGGCTACATCGGCAAGGTGGGCCACGACGCGATGGGTGACTTTTTCCGCAAAGAGATGGAGCACTTCGGCGTGACTCCGCACCTCATCGATTCCGACATTGACACGGGCATCGCCACCACCTTCATCTCCGCCGACGCGGAGCGCACCTTCGCCACCTACCTCGGCGCCGCCGCCACGATGACGCCCGACGAGCTCGACCCCGCCGTGTTCGATGGCTACGACTGCGTGCACGTGGAGGGCTACCTTATCTTCAACCACGACCTTATCCTTCGCATCTGCCAGATTGCCAAAGAAAAAGGACTCCAGATTTCTATGGATATGGCTAGCTACAACATCATTGAGGCCAATTACGATTTTGTGAAGATGTTGCTGACCGACTATGTCGATATCATCTTCGCCAATGAGGAGGAGGCCAAGGCCTTCACCGGCAAAGAGGGCATCGACGCACTCAACATCCTTTCCGAATACTGCCCGATTTCCATCGTCAAGGTGGGCAAGGAGGGCTCCTTCATCAAAAAGGATGGTGAAATCACCAAGGTGGGCGTTATCCCGGCCAAGGCGGTTGACACCACGGGTGCGGGCGACATCTATGCGTCAGGCGTGCTCTATGGTCTGATGAACGGCTACACGCCCGCGCAATGTGGTGAACTGGCCTCATATCTTTCCGCTCGTATGGTGGAACATATTGGTGCCAAATTGCCCGACGAGGTTTGGGAAGAGGTGGCAAAGACATTTCTTTCATAGAGGAGGATCGATTTTTCCCCGAAGCCCGTTCCACAGAAGCCCGTTAGGGCTTCCATATCTGTAGCGATGAAGGCATTTCCGTTCCATAGAAGCCCGTTAGGGCTTCCATATCTGTAGATGAAGGCGTTTCCATTCCACAGAAGCCCGTTAGGGCTTCCATATCTGTAGCGATGAAGGCATTTCCATTCCGCAGAAGCCCGTTAGGGCTTCCATATCTGTAGATGAGGGCAATATCCCCGCACCCCCACAACCCCGTTAGGGGTTGCATACGACGAACGTAAAAACACAATACCACAATCAAATACCAAAACCATTTAACAATCAATAGTTAAATAAATATTTGATACTCAGTATTTTATAAAATTTGTATCTTTGCCGTGTATTTAAAAATTTAAATAATATGGCAAACACTTACTCTCAAATTTACCACCATTACATTTTCGCTGTACAGCATAGAGAATGCCTCATACTTCCCGAATGGAAAGATGAATTATACAAATATATGACAGGGTGCATCTCCAACCATAAATGTAAATTGTTGAGTATCGGAGGTGTGGCGGATCATATCCACATATTGACGGGTATGAATCCGTCGGTTTCCTGTGCCACTTTGATGGCCGATGTGAAACGAAGTTCTACCATCTGGATCAACGAATAATTCTATCGTCCAGGGGTGTTCTCTTGGCAGGAGGGGTATGGGGTTTTCAGTTATGCCCGGTCTGCTATTCCAAATGTGGCAGCCTATATCGAAAATCAGGCTCAACATCACAAACAACAGACATTTCAAGAGGAATATCTTAAAACTCTTCAGGACTTCGGTGTCGAATACGACGAACAATACATCTTTCACCCCGTGTTGTGAAATCGGGTTGTTTCATTAAGATGCTTTTACAGATATGCATCCCCTAACGGGGATGGTGGAACCCGTGTGGCATCCTTTCTACAGATATGTATCCCCTAACGGGGAAGACGGGAATCAAAATGTGTCATCCTGTTTCTACAGATATGCATCCCCTAACGGGGATGAAGATGTACGAAGGTGCAATGTGTGAGGATATTGCTGAAGCCCGTTAGGGCTTCCATATCTGTAGCAACGAGGGCAACACCCGCGCCCCCCACAACCCCGTTAGGGGTTGCACAATTTGCACAAATCACAAAAATGATACGATAACAAATTTAATTTTATAGGATGGTATTTCAGCTAAAAAATTGTACCTTTGCCGCTGATTAGAAATTCAAGACCGACAAAAAAAAGGCGGTCGATTGACCGCCTTGTGAGCCACTTGTGAGACTTGAACTCGCGACCTACGCATTACGAATGCGTCGCTCTACCAACTGAGCTAAAGTGGCTTTTTTGAGGCTGCAAAAATAGTAAAAAAAACAATAGAAAACCATCTCTAAGAAAAAAAAGATACAATGAGAAAGAACTTCCTGATTCTGACCCTGTTGGCCGTAATTCTGACGATGCCCGCTTTTGCCCAGCACTTCGACCAATACTTTTTGGACCAGACTTTACGGGTCAGTTACCTGCATATCGGCGACCATCAGACGGAGTCTCTGGAAATCGACCACTACACCGCCGGCGGTGTCTGGAGCGGCACCCGCGCTTTTCTCATCGAACCCAATAATTACGGCGATATTACCATAGAGGTGTTCGACTCCATCTCTAACAAGCTGATTTACAGCCGCAGCTATTCCTGTCTCTTCACGGAGTACAAGACCACCGAGCGCGCCAAGAGCGAGGTGGCGCGGATGGAGGAGTGCGTGAATGTGCCTTACCCCAAGAACACGGTGCGACTGAAATTCACCTCTTACGACCGCAAACGCAACTCGGAAGTGCTCTACGACGGCTACTACAATCCGCGCACCACCCCCACCCAGCAGATGCGGAAAGACTACAAGGTGATGACGCTCCACAAGGGCAACACGCCCGACAAGGCCATCGACATCCTCTTCATTCCCGACGGCTACGCCAAAAAGGACAAGAAAGTGCTGAAGCACGATATGAAGCGCTTTGCCTCTTACGTGATGAACTGCTCGCCCTATCGCGAGATGGCCAACAAGGTGAACATCCGCGCCATCGAGGGCTATTCCGAGCAGTCGGGCATCACGCAGCCGCAGAATGACTTCTATGTGAAGACGCTGCTGAACTGCGCCTACAATGCCCTCGACCTCGACCGTTATCTGATGTGCCTCGGGGTTTGGAATATGCACGATGTGGCCGACGACGCGCCCTACGACGCCATTGTTATCATCTGCAACAGTGAGAAATATGGTGGCGGCGGCATCTACAACTTCTATTGCACTGTCTATAACCACGGCGAGTACCCCGACTATGTCATCGTGCACGAGATGGGCCACCTCATCGGCGGCTTGGCCGATGAATACTACACCTCCGACGTCTCGGTGCAGGACTTCTACCCCGCGGGCGTGGAACCTGTGGAGCCGAACGTCACTACTTTGGTGGACTTTGACAGCAAGTGGAAATCAATGCTCGACCCCTCCACGCCGGTGCCCACCCCGGAGGTGAAGAAAGACGACCCCAACTTCAACCGGCTGGGTGTCTATGAGGGCGGCGGCTATGTGGCCAAGGGTGTGTATCGTCCGGCGCTGCATTGCACGATGCACCAAATCCGGTACGACGATTTTTGTCCGGTGTGCCACAAGGTTTTGGAAGAGGTGATTGATTATTACGCCAAATAATCGCGCAAAATATTTCAATATATACGGTAGGGACGTTTGACAAAACGTCTCTACATTTTGTACATATCCAACACGTTTTGCATCAGCATTGCGATGGTCATCGGGCCGACGCCTCCGGGCACGGGGGTGGCGGCGCTGAGGCGTTGTTCGAGTGCCTCGCGGGTGCGCGGGCTGTACACGTCGCCCTCCAGACCCTCCTCGGTGCGGTTGATGGCCACGTCGATGAGCACGGCCCCCTCCTTGAAGTCTTCCGGTTGCAGCAGCCGCGGGTGTCCGGCGGCAGTGATGACAATGTCGGCGATGCGCGTGAAGTCGGTGAGGTTGCGCGTGTGCGAGTGGCAGAGGGTGACGGTGGCGTTCTCGCGGATGAGAAGCTGCGCGGTGGGCTCGCCCACCAGCTGGCTGCGTCCGATGACGACGGCGTGCTTGCCAGCCACTTCTATGTTGTTGGTGGTCAGCAAGGAAAGAATGCCCTTGGGGGTGCAAGGCATCACGTAGGGTTCGCCCAGATGCAGCAATCCCACGTTCATCAGATGCAATCCGTCGGCATCCTTGCGGTAGTCGATGGAATCCAGAATCTTGGCCGAGTTGTAATGGTCGGGCAACGGCAGTTGGATCAGGATGGCGTCCACCAAAGGGTCGTGGTTGAGTTGGTCCACGAGTTGGTAGAGGTCCGCTTCCGGTGTGTCGTCGGGCAACAGGAATGTCTGGCAGTCCATCCCCAACGATTGGCAGGTCTTGGCCTTGTTGCGCACGTAGGAGAGACTGTCCTCGCGGTCGCCCACGAGTATGATGGCCAGTTGCGGGACGCGCAGGCCCCGGGCGGCGATGGTGGCTACCTCTTTTGCGATGTCCTGCTTGATTTGTTGGGCGCAGGCTTTCCCGTCTATGATTCTCATCGGGCGGTTATTCTGAATAGTTGATTTTGTCGGGGATAATGTAGGCGTTGGGGTAGGAGGTCCGGATCTCCTGCAGGGCGAAGTAGGCCTCCAGGCGGGTGGCGTAGTTGCCCACGCGGATGCGGAAGTAGGGCTCCTTGAAGGAGATGTATGCGGGAATGGAGGGATAGCGGCTGGAGAACAGATATCGCTCGCTCTCCGCGGTGCTCTTGGAGTTGGTGCCCGTGACGGCCGCGATTTGGATGCGGTAGCCGTCAATCTCGCCCAACCGCTGCCAGGTGCGGATATAGTCCTCCTGGATGCTCTCTATCGGAGTCTCTATGTTGTAGCGCACTGAATTCTGTGAACTACCCAGTACGCAACAAATTATCAAGGCTGCAGTTACGAATATTTTTCTCATAAAAATATTTTTGGCAAAAATAAAAAAAAATATGTAACCTTATAATAAAACTGTTCGTATTATTGTTGATAATTTTGTACTTTTGCAAACTTTAATTTTCACGATATGGGATTATTTTCGTTTTTCACAAAGGAGATTGCAATAGACTTGGGCACAGCCAACACTGTGATACTACATAATAACCAGGTAGTGGTGGATGAGCCATCCATCATTGCCCTTGACACGCAGACCAAAACCGTCAAGGCCGTGGGTAAAAAGGCCTTGCCGATGGAGGGCCGTACCCCTCCGGGCATCATTACCAAGCGTCCGCTGCGCGACGGTGTCATCGCCGACTTCCAAAGCACTGAGTTGATGTTGCGTGAGTTCATCAAAATGACAGGCACCAAGGGCTACTTTTTCACACCGGCCCTGAAGATGGTGATCTGCATTCCGTCAGGCATCACCGAAGTGGAGGAGCGTGCCGTCCGCGAATCGGCCGAACAGGCTGGCGCCAAAGAGGTCCGTATGATCCACGAGCCTATGGCTGCCGCCATTGGTATTGGCATCGATGTGCTTGACCCCAACGGCAATATGGTCATTGACATCGGCGGCGGTACCAGCGAGATCGCCGTCATCGCCCTCGGCGGTATCCCCACCAGCACCTCCGTGAAGGTTGCCGGCGACCGCTTTAACGCCGACATCATTGACTATATGCGCAAGGTCCATAACATCGCCATCGGTGTGGCCACCGCAGAGCAAATCAAGATCAACGTCGGCTCAGCGCTCGAGGACATTGAGAACCCGCCTGCCGAGTATGAGGTGCACGGCCGTGACCTCGTGCACGGCATTCCCGTGGCTGTCAATGTCAGCCACCGTGAAATCGCCCAGGCTCTCGATCGCTCCATCGCCGAGGTGGAAGCCGCCATCATCAACGCCCTTCAGAAAACCCCGCCTGAGTTGTCGGCAGATATCTATAAAACCGGTATCTACCTTGCCGGCGGCGGCTCCCTGCTCAGAGGCCTTGACAAGCGTATCTCCGCAAAGACCACGCTTAAGGTCCACATCGCCGAGGATCCCCTCAAGGCCGTGGCCCGCGGTACCGCCATCGCCCTCAAGAACTTCGACAAGTTCCCGTTCTTGATGAGATAGTGAACAGAGACCTTAGACCGAAGACCTAAAAAATCAAGTATTTTTACTTGATTTTTTTTGTATTTTTGCATCTTTAAAAATTATAACGTAAGATGCAGGAAATTAGAAATATAGCAATTATTGCGCACGTTGACCACGGCAAAACTACCCTCGTGGACAGAATATTGTATCAGGCACACCTCTTCCGCGACAACCAGCAGGTTCAGGACCTGGTGCTCGACAACAATGACCTTGAGCGCGAACGTGGTATCACCATCCTCTCCAAGAATGTTTCAGTTCGCTACAAAGGCGTGAAGATCAATGTGATCGACACTCCGGGCCACAGCGACTTCGGCGGCGAGGTGGAGCGTGTGCTCAATATGGCCGACGGTGTGCTCCTGGTGGTGGATGCCTTCGAGGGCCCGATGCCCCAAACCCGTTTTGTGACCCAGAAAGCCATCGAGCTTGGCCTCAAGCCTATCGTGGTCATCAACAAAGTTGATAAGCCCAACTGCCACCCCGACCTCGCCCAAGAGGCTGTCTTTGAGCTGATGTTCAACCTCGGTGCCTCCGATGAACAGTTGGATTTCCCCACCGTCTATGGCTCTGCCAAGCAGGGCTGGATGGGCCCCGACTGGAAAACGCCCACCAATGACATCTCCTATCTGCTCGACACGATAGTGAAATATATACCCGCCCCGCATCCCGAAGAGGGCAACCTCCAGATGATGATTTCCTCTCTCGACTATTCTTCCTACGTGGGGCGTATCGCCGTGGGCCGCGTCAAAAGAGGCTCCATCCAATGGGGACAGAACGTGTCGCTCGTCAAACGCGACGGCACAGTCCAACACTCCAAGGTGAAGGAACTCTATGTGTTTGAGGGCCTTGGCAAAGAGAAAATCAAGACCCCCGTGGAGGCAGGCGAACTTTGTGCCGTGTTGGGACTCGATGACTTTGAGATCGGCGACACGGTGGCCGATTACGAGAACCCCGAACAGCTGACTCCCATCAAGGTGGACGAGCCCACGATGAGTATGCTCTTCACCATCAACAACTCCCCCTTCTTCGGCAAGGAGGGCAAGTACGTGACCTCCCGTCACTTGCGTGACCGTCTCTTCGCCGAGTTGGAGAAGAACCTGGCTTTGCGCATTGAGGAGACCGACTCCCCCGACCGGATGAACGTCTATGGCCGTGGCATCCTGCACCTCTCCATCCTCATCGAGACGATGCGCCGCGAGGGCTATGAGCTCCAGGTGGGCCAGCCCCAGGTCATCATCAAGGAGATTGACGGCCAGAAGTGCGAGCCGATTGAGCAATTGCTGGTGCTGGTGCCCGAGGAGATGTCCTCCCGCGTCATCGACTACGTGTCGCGCCGCAAGGGCGAGTTGATGTCAATGGACACGCTCAACGACCGCGTGCACCTGAACTTCAACATCCCGTCGCGTGGCCTTATCGGGTTGAGTAACCAGTTGCTGACAGCCACCGAGGGTGAGGCTATCATCTCCCACCGTTTCACCGGCTTCGAGCCGTGGAAGGGTGAAATCCCCGGCCGCCACGCCGGCTCCCTCATCGCGATGGAGACGGGTCAGGCTTACGCCTACTCCCTCAACAAGTTGCAAGACCGCGGTCGCTTCTTTATCGAGCCTGGCGACCCTGTGTATGCCGGACAGGTTATCGGCGAGCATATCCGCCAAGGCGACCTCGTCATCAACGTCTGCAAATCGAAGAAACTCTCGAATATGCGCGCCGCCGGCTCCGACGAGAAGTTGGTGTTGGCCCCGGCCATCAAGTATTCGCTGGAGCAGTATATGGAGTTCATCGCTAAGGATGAATACTTGGAGATCACCCCGCAATCGCTGCGCGTGCGCAAGATTATCCTTGACGAAATTGAGCGCAAACGCGCCAACCAACGTGCCGAAAGTGCCCAATAATGTCTTCTTATATGCAAAAAGAGGAGTTCTATCAGCATTTGTGTGAGGAGTTGCGCCTAAACAGGTCGCTCTATCCTTACTATAAGTTGGTGGACGGGAGTGTGTCGCAGCAACAGTACCGCAAAGCTTACTTTTTGCAAAGACTGGAATATATTGACAAGTATGTGGATCTGTCGCAGCATCCCGTCATCTGGGATTGCGGCTGTGGCTATGGTTCCACCGATCTCTATTTTGCGATGAATGGAGTGCCCTCGTACGGCACCACTATCGAATTTTACGCCGACGAAATCGAAAAGCGCAAGCAATTTTGGCAACAATTCGGGGATTCGAGTCTGTTCACCTACGAATATGCCAATGTTTTCGACCAGAATATTCCCGAAGAGAAATACGATTACATTATCTTGCAAGACACCTTGCATCATATCGAGCCTTTGGATGAAGGGTTGCGTATTTTCTACAAGGCCTTGAAAAAAGGGGGCAGGTTGGTGCTGATAGAGGAAAACGGGGGCTGTTTGGTCAAGCGTGCGATGCTTTTCCTGCGTCGCGGCAACAAGCGCGTGATTACTGTTCACGACGATTTGCTGAAGAAGGATGTGCTGATGGGCAACGAGAATGTACGTTCCGAGGCCCAATGGCGGGAGGCGTTCGCCCGTACCGGTTTTGTGCTGGATGAGGATTCGGTCCACTACATCCGCCGATGCTACCCGTGGCGCTTTAATGCGCATAATATGCTGCAAATTATAGATTTGGAGCAGTATAAGAGTAAGAACAAAAAATTGTGCCATTACGCCTTTTTCGGGTTGAATATGGTTTTTACCAAAAAATAGTCTTATGAACACGACCATCCATCTTGCCCGTATGAACATCTACAGTCATCACGGCTGTTTTGAGGAGGAACGAGCCATCGGCACCCGCTTTTCCGTGGACTTGTGGCTCACCTACGACGCGGCCCGCGCTGCCGCCACCGACGACGTGTCCGATGCCGTGAACTACGCGCTGGTCTATCAGACCGTGCAGCGTGAGATGGCCGTTCCGTCCCACTTGCTGGAGTGCGTGGCCAAGCGCATCATCGACGCCGTGAAGGCGGAGTTCCCGCCCGTCACTTCGGTGAGAGTGAAGATTTGCAAGCTCAATCCCCCGTTGGGCGGCCAGATGGACCACGTCTCCGTGGAAATGGAGGGCTGAGCGATGAACGCTACCGTAACGGCCCTCATACAGCATCTCCAAACGCGAGGCACCTCTACGGTTGCCCTGCTGACGGATGCGAATGTGGCGGCGCTTTACCCTCACTATTGGGATGCGCTGGAGGAGCATTTCACCCTGTTGCGCCTTGTGGTGCCCGCTGGGGAAAGCTCCAAGTCGCTGCAACAGGCGGAGCGGATTTGGCGGCAACTGCTGGAGGCGCAATGCGAGAAGGATCTGTTCATCCTCAACTTCGGGGGCGGAACGGTGTGCGATCTGGGCGGATTTGTGGCGGCTACTTACAAGCGCGGGGTGCCTTTTGCCAATTGTCCCACCACCCTGTTGGCGATGATTGATGCGGCCATCGGAGGCAAAAACGGCATTGATATGCTGTCCGTTAAAAACTGCATCGGCACCATCCGGCAGCCGGATGTGGTGCTTCCTGACAATATTTCCCTTTTGCAGACGCTTCCCGAGAAAGAGCTGCGCAGCGGTTTCGGGGAATTGATAAAGTATGCGCTCATCGGCTCGCGCGAGCTTTTTGACCAGATAGCGAATGTGAAGCAGCTAAGACCGCAGGACATCCGCCCGGAGTGGATTGCCCATTGCGCGGAGATGAAGCGCGACATCGTGAAGCGTGACCCTGAGGACAGGGCTTTGCGCCATCTGCTCAACTTCGGCCATACCTTCGGGCACGCCCTGGAGAGTCTGTTGTCCGAAGCAGGTCGCCCGGTATCCCACGGAGAAGCCGTGGCGTTGGGAATGCTCTTCGAGAGTCGCCTGTCGGCACGCCACAATGTATTGTCGCAGAATGAATTGGCGCGCATAGAGAATTTGATAACCCGCCATTATCCCATACCGGACCTTTCTGCCAATGAGGTGAACAAAGCTATGGATTATATGTTGCAGGACAAAAAGAATAGAAATGGCGAGATCAATATCACCTTGCTGAAAAGCATAGGTGATGCCCAGCCGGATTTCTATGTGGAGGCCGACGAGTGTGCCCAAGTGCTCAAAAATAGGACTTGTTTCTGATTTTTAGTATCTTTGCAACCTCAAAACCGATTATTATGTTGAAGACCAAAGAAGAAATTGTGAAAAACTGGCTGCCTCGTTATACTGGGATGCAGCTGGATGATTTTGGCCGTTACATATTGTTGACCAACTTTCAGGACTATGTGCAGAACTTCGCCGATATGATGGGGGTGGAAATCCACGGCGAGGGGCGTCCGATGCGCTCGGCCACGAAGGACGACATCACCATCATCAACTTCACGATGGGCAGTTCAAATGCCGCCACCATTATGGACTTGCTGACAGCGGTGATGCCCAAGGCCGTGCTCTTTCTGGGCAAGTGCGGCAGTCTGAAATCCTACATCGGCTTGGGCGAGCTGTTGCTGCCCATTGCCGGCATCCGGGGCGAGGGAACCTCGCGCGACTATTTCCCGGAGGAGGTGCCCGCGTTGCCCGCCTTCAACCTCGAAAAGGCCATCTCCACCACCATCCGTGACTACAGTCTGGACTACTGGACTGGCACGGTCTATACCACCAACCGCCGCGTGTGGGAGCACGACGAGGAGTTCAAAGACTACCTGCGTCGCATCCGCGCCACCGCCGTTGATATGGAGACGGCCACGCTATTCTCGGTGGGCTTTTTCAACAGAATCCCCACTGGCGCCCTGCTGCTGGTCTCCGACCAGCCGATGCTGCCCGATGGGGTCAAGACGGAGAAATCCGACAAGATGGTGAGCGCCAACTACAGTCTCCGCCACCTGCAAATCGGCATCGATTCCCTGAAACAGCTTCTCAACAAGGGAATGACGGTAAAACATCTGAAATTCGACTACTATGAATAAAAAAAGCGGGCCAATCGACCCGCTCTTTTTTTAGACTTTTTGTTTAGAATGTGTAACCGACTTTCACATCGATGCCGCCGCTGAAGGCGTTGTTGTAAATGGGGCTGGTGCGAAGGAAGAAGCCGGCCGTGAAGGAGAATGCCTTCACTTTGAAACCTGACGAGATAGTGGAATAGAGACCGAAGCCGTGGCCACGAACGGGCTCATAGTATCCGTAATCTCCATAATAGGTCTCGTCTAACCAGTAATCACGGCTCCAGAAGTTGAAGGTGGTGCCGACCGCAATGTTGATCAACGGCTTCAGAGCACGGGGTCTGTCGAAATAGTGACGGTAGTTGAGGAACATCGGTATTCCCTGGCCATTGTCAGAGTCGATGGAATACCCCACGCCGATACCGAGCAGGTCGTTGGTGCGGTTGAACTTGATGCTGTTCACGAATGTGCCGTTGACACCAAGGATGCCTCCCACAAAGAATCCATATTCGTTGATCATATTGTAGGAGATTTTCTTGTCAGAAGAAGGGGTCTGGTCAGACGACTGTGCGGAAACCGTTTGAATGGCAAGCAGCAGCGCTGCTAACATAAAGGTAATAAATACGTTTTTTCTCATAGGTGTGTGTTTTTTTAGAATTTGAACAACGTAGTTTATTGGGTTTTATTGTAAAAATCAAATCGTAAAATTGAGCGCGCAAAAATAGTAAAATATCTTTATAATGGAATTCTGGCCAAAGTGACCGAAGATTATAGACGATTTTCGATGTGCGATTTACGATGTACGGTCGCAAATCGTAAATCGTAAATCGCCACTTACACGCTTTCCAAATCCACCGGAGTGATCTCCCCGGTCTCGAAATTGATGGAGAAGAAATACTGCGTGTGTCCGTTGGTGACGCCCAAATAGGGGGCGTGCAGCGTGCTGTTGTAGCGCCCCGCTTGCTCCAGCACCGCCTGGGTGATCTCCACCTCCGGGGCCTTGCACTCCACCACCAGATAGGGCTTCTGGTCCTGTCCAAAGACCACGATGTCGTAGCGTTTCGTAAGTCCGTTCACGGTGATGGCCTTCTCCACAGAGAGATGCGATATGGGGAATTGCTTGACATTCAGCAAGTACAGGATGAAAATCTGGCGCACGCGCTCCTCCGGCGTCATCAGTAGCCATCTTTTCCGGACGGGGTCGTAAACCTCTGTCCTCCCGTTGTGGTTCCGTTGCCTGAAATTGTACTCCATTATCCCAATTTTGCTTTATAAGAAGGATAGTCTCCGGGTTCTGCCAACAATTCGAACTCGCCGTCCTTGTGGATTATGCCGATGGAGGGGTGGGGCACTCCGTTGAAGAAGGTGGTCTTCACCATCGTGTAGTGAATCATATCGTCGAACACAATGCGGTCGCCGACCTCCAGGGGCTCGTCGAAGGCGAAGTCGCCCATCCCGATGTAGTCGCCGGCCAGGCAGGAGCAGCCGCCCAAGCGATAGACGAACTTGTCGCCCTCGGTGGGCTCGTGCGCCCCTAAAACGGTGGGTTTGTAGGGCATCTCCAGGCAGTCTGGCATATGGCAGGCGAAGGAGACGTTGAGCATCGCGATTTGGATGCCCTTGTTCACCACGATGTCCTCCACGGTGGATGTGAGCACGCCGGTTTGCCAGCCCACGGCCTCGCCCGGCTCGAGGATAACCTCTTCGAGGTTCGGGTAGCGGCTGCGGAAGTCCTTCAGCAGCTGGATGAGGTGCGGAATGTTGTAGTCGGCGCGGGTGATGTGGTGCCCGCCGCCGAAGTTGACCCACTTGCACTGGCGGATATGGTTGGCGAAGCGCTGCTCAAAAGCCTCCAGACAGTGCTCCAAGGCGTAGCTGTCGTTCTCGCACAACACGTGGAAGTGCAGTCCCTCGATGCCCTCGGGCAGTTTTTCCGGCAAATCTTCTGCCAGGATGCCCAAGCGCGAGCCCGGCAGAGCAGGGTTGTAAAGGTCGGTCTCGATTTCGGAATACTCGGGGTTCACGCGCAGTCCGAAACTCACCTTTTTCGGACTGTTGAGTGCGGTCTCCTTGTATTTATCCCACTGGCTCAACGAGTTGAAGGTCAGATGGCTGCTGTAGATGAGCAGTTGCGGGAACTCGTGCTCGAGATAGACGGGCGCGTAGGTGTGCGCATCGCAGCACATCTCCTCGGAGATGAGCCGCGCCTCATTGAGCGAGGAGGCGGTGGCGCCCGCCAAGTAGCTCTTGATGAGCGGGAAGGAGCGCCAGAACGACATCCCCTTCAGCGCGCAGATGATGGAGACGTCGGCCTCCTTCTGGACGAGGTCCAGCAATTGCAGGTTGGCCTCCAAGGCAGCCTCGGAGAGGATGTAACAGGGAGAGGGGAGGGAGTTATAATTCATAATTGAGAATTAATATTATACATTTTATACACCTAACATTTCCGCAGGAGTGATTTTCAAAATAGGAAAATGCTCCTTTTCATAGTTGATTACAACATCCGATACCATCGTCAATTCAACGGCTTTTCGGTCATTGGATGGCGTGGATTCATTTACCTGTGGAAGGAGTTCTTCTATTCTTGCCAGGGCAAACTCATACTGTTCTTTTGTTGTCTTGCTCATAGTTAGGATGCAAAAATACACTTTTTCTGAAATACAAAATTATTTTGATAATTTATTTTGAGATGCAAAATAATTGGCAAAAAGAGGGGATCCATTCCGAATCCCCTATGATTATGCATTATGAATTAATATGATAACCGCCGTGGCGTTTGCTACCGACGTATTTGATGAGCTTGCGCTTACGAAGCTCGGAAAGGCAGCGCTCGACCGTGCTCAGCGAAATCTCGGTCTGGGCGACAATATCCGTGGTGTTGCAGCCCGGATTCGCCTGAATGCAGGAATGAACCATATCGATCTTCTGCTGCGGAGGGACAACGGGCTTTCGCTTGTACTTCGACTGAGGCTTTCTCTTCGGAACTTGTTCCCCTCCTGTTTGGGCCTTGTATCGTTGAAGACCCTCGGCAACCTGGTCGGCGATCGAATCGCTGTTCTTGGAATCCAACGTGAACGAGAGCGGCTGCTTCGTCCACGGCATCTTTTTCAGGAACACTTCGCTGCCGTTGCACGACCAAATGTACTGATATGGAATCAAAACGGCGGGCGAAATGCGGACAAATTCTTCTTCCCCAAATAGTTGCACAAGGTGTTTCATAGAACCGAGCCGTGTGAACCAACTGTCATACACCGTATAGATGCGGGTAAAGTTCCCGTCCTGAATACAATAGTATATGTCGTCTTTAGGAATCATAAGCAGGTTGCTCTCGTGGTCTATGACATCCACCATTTGGGTGTCACGATAGACCACCTGCACCTCCGCATCCAAGGCTTTTCGCAGTTCCTGCCGCTCCCGGAACATATACGGGAAGAAGTTGAAGGCCAAGTCACGTGCAGTAACAATCATCAGGTGATGTAAAAAAAAACTGAAAAGACCCCATTGCTCCATAGCAGCAGCACAACAACGTTTCATAAACGGCCAGGCGATAGCCATCTCAATCAATCCAGCCGCAATGGAGACGAAAACCACCACCACATAATAGACAACAGGATGCTTCTTATGAATTAGCGGGTAAAGCAGAAAATAGTTGGCATATAAAGTGGCCAGCAGTAGCAGCCCTGCAAGCACCTCTTTGGTAGCACTTCCCGCATAAGGACGAAGTTGGGAGTAATTGGCAAAGAAGTAGAGCAGTATGGCACAGAATAAGATGTTCAGTAAAACAACAATGACGGTTCTTCGATGTTTCATAATCGGACTTCAATATTCGTTCATTATTATGATTCTTGTTTTCAAATCTGAAAGTCACTGCAAAAATAGTGAATTAATCCAAACAAAACCCTAAAAACAGTTCCATTCCCTCACCGAAAAGCCCTCTAAATCCCTCACAACAGCGCAAAAATCTGGTGTTTACATAAAATGTTGAAAATCAGTTCTCACACCCACCTAAATACAAGCTCAAGAACAGCAAACCGGCCATTTATTCTGCCGTGAGGGAACATATTTTTGCTGTGAGGGATAAAATTGTTCGGTGATTAATGTTATTTTTGCAGTCGAAAAATCGAAAATAGTACACGTACCTAAACAGATAATTATGAGAAGAGCATTGACATTCTTTGGCTTTTTTATTCTTTTCGTCTTGTCTTCTGTAGCCCAGAAGACGACTACGAATGGACCAAAAACGGAAATTGGCGACGACTTTCGCCTCGCCTTGATGTCCGAGGACGACAGGTATCTCTATTTTTGTTCCACAGACAAAGGTTTTGATGGCAGTTATGGAGATATGTATATCACTGTATATGACAAAGAAAAGAATTCTGTGGTAATAGAACATGAAATCGATGAGGATTTTCTGTTCAAAACTGCCTATATACTTGATAATAATGTGGTGCTGTTGGGTTACATATACAACAAAAAAACGAAAAGTGTGGATTTTTTCCAGAGCACATTTCCAGTAATGGAGCAATCACCCCGCAAATTTGTCAAAACAGTTGCCTATAGTGTCCCGGCAGAAAATGCCACCCTTTTGTCTGCCAATATTGCGTGGTCTCCCGACCACACGAGAATGGCATTTGTGACCTATACCCGTCCCCAAAGCAGAGCAATAAAAAGCTATTCGATAGATGTGAAGGTTTGCACTACTGAAGGAGTTGAACTTATGAGAGCACAACGGCAAATGAATGGATTATCACCCTGGGGAAGAACCGTTTATTTGACAAATGACGCCACTGTTTACATAAGAGAGAGACACGATTCGAAAGTTCGTTTAGACGATGGAGCGGGTATAGAAATCAAGGATATTGACGGTGATTATTATAGATATTTGACAATCACTTCCGATGGTGAATTTGCTCCCACGATTAAAACAGATGTTCAGATGAACAATCCGATTGCCGCCGTTACTCCTAAAGGTAATTTGTTTCTGTTTAGCGAGACCCCAACAGGTGTGTCAACTCTTGAGTTAGACAAAGAGGGGGAACTTTCATATCTCAATAATTATGAAACTGTATTTCCCCAAGCACCGGAAGGCATTATTTATGAGGACGTGGTTCACGATGATGAAGAGGAGTTCAGTCTGTTCCCTATGCAAATCGTGCCTCTAAGCAATGGCCGAACTATCGTACTGTGCTCACAGCGTAAATATAACCTGTTTCAAAACTTTTTTTTGTTATTATTTGACGGCAAAGGGGAAATGACCTTAGATGTGCTACCTTTTGCAAATCTAATCGAGAAAAATAGCCTAATGTACAACAATGCATTGGTAGAATGGGATGGAGACATCTGGCTGATATACAATGGAAATAGAGCCAACTACGGTTTCCAAAAAATCAAACGATGGCATACTATGAGATTATTTGAGGGAAACTGTATTGTAATGGTTAAAATAGATGATGGTGCGAATTACAAGCCAATAGTTGTCCACACTCCTCTTAACAACAATATCAGCAGGGAATATTTATTGAAAATAATGCACGTTTCCGATGATGCGGTGTATTATCTTAAGCATCAAAACGGAGACAATCGAATAGAGAAAATCACAAAATAGGGCGAAATAATTTCTCCGCATATCACGCGTATCTGCGCGGATTATCTCCTTATGTTTTGCGAAAAAAACACCCAACTATTCGTCATAATAGGTAATGTGGTGCTCCTCTACTTGAGTGATATTCATCATATCCTCACTTTCCCCTTCGTAGCGCACCCGCTTTATCCAATTGCCGTGCCGGTCGTAGTCGTATTGATAGCGCACTATCTTGAATGGATGGTCTTTAACTTTATAGACCACTATTTCCGTTACGTTGCCGTGATTGTCATATTGATATTCCTCCAAAATCCCTATGCGAAATGACCCTGCCAAGGCCTCTTTCCTGACCATCCGGCCGGCAGTGTCGTACGTGGTTTGGAAATGCGCCCCGAGGGTTCGCTGGCCTTTGTTGATCGTGTAGCTCTTATACTCGGTTTCCCTTCCCTCACGGTCGTATTGATGATAGATGTCCCAGTTGCCGCGCTTCCAGCCGATGGAATAGGATCGGACACAATTGTTTTGCTCGTCATACTCATAACCCTCTGTTCTCTTTATTTTTCTGCATTCACAAAAGTGAACATCCCCTTTGTATCCCTCACACTTGCCTTTGAAGATCATATTCCCCCGGCTGTCATATTCAAAAGTCTCCATCCACTGCGCCACCCTGTGGTCCTCTTGATGTGCGACTATATTGCCCTTTTCGTCGTAGCAATACGAATCAACACGTGAGAGGGTTTTTGTCTTCTGTGGGTTTTGAGGTTGTTTTTTTTCTCTCTTTTTATCATAACGGAAATAATAGCTTTCCATCCTGACAGGTCTGCCATTTTCGTCTAAAAGAATATTTTTTTCAGAAATACAATCGTTGTTGACAAGTTCAACACGTTTTGTCAAGAGACCGTTCTGGTTGTAAGAGTACTCGAAAACTCTCCCTTTATTATAAATATTCCGGACGATATGGCCGTTTTCAAGTATGCAAATGCTTATGTTGGAAATATTGTACGCTGCTGAATTGACCAGTATTGCGGGCAGCGCCTTTGGGGTGCTGAAATCGTATGCCTGCGGATTCAGAAGGGTTACATCGTCTTCCGAATACCGTGTCAACTGACCGGTTGGTGAAAACAGATACGTTTTTTGGATGGCGTATGCCCCTACGGAGTCTTGACACTGCTTCAGTTCTTCGGGGCGGATGGCCTTTCTGACCCAAACGGGTTCTTCGTAAAAGCAGGGTATGGAGAGATGATAACTTACCGGAGTCGGTTTGGATGTCACAATCAGGCTTTTGACACGGCCGTTCAAGGAAATATTCAAATAATTGTAATGGTGATAAAAACGCTGAGTCTCCGGGTATGGCACATTGTCAGTATATTCGGTGCGTTCTTGAGCTATGAGGGAGCGGGAAGAACCCGCCATCAGCAGCAGGAATATAGAGCATATCAAGAAGGGATTTCGCAAAAAAGGGGACCCTTCCCGAGTCCCCCATATTTCTTCATTCTTCATTCTCAATTCTCAATTCTTATTTGTGGTTTTCGTGGAAGAGTTTGAGTCGTTCCTCCAGGATCGGGAACTGGCGGCGCGGGGTGAGGGAGACGCAGGCGCGGAGGCCTTCGCCGCGCTCGCTGCCGCAGGTGACCAAGGAGATGGCGCTGATGCCGTAGTACAGGAACTCGCGCAGCAGTTCGTTGCCGCTCATACCCGGATAGGCCACTGTGAAGTAGAAACCGTCGGCCAGCGCCTGGTCGCCGTCCTTGTCATAGACGATGACGAAGCCGTTGTCGGTGAAGAGTTTCTTCATAATGGCGGCTTTCTCGCCATACTCCTTCACGTCGTCGATATAGTTGTAGGTGCCGTCGTTGCAAGCCTTGAGGATGGCGGCCATCGCGTATTGCGCGGAGTGGGACACGCCGGAGCTGATGGCATACACGGTGCCGTAGATGATGGCGCGTCCGAGCTTGGCGTTGTTGAAATAGGGCACAAGGTCGGGGAACTCGCGGCTGTACATCTTGTTGGAGAGGATGAGCAGGGCGATGCGCTCGCCGGCGTAGCTGAAGGCCTTGGAGCCGGAGATCATCAGCGCGTAATTGTCGGTGTACTTGCCGACGGAGGGCTGGAAGGGCGGCACGCCGGGCGTGGAGATGTTGTGGCGGAAGTCCATCCCGAAATAGGCGAGGTCCTCGAGCACGAACACATCGTACTGGTTGGCGAGCTCGCCGATGATCTGGAGTTCTTCCTCGGTGAAGCAGATCCAGGAGGGGTTGTTGGGGTTGGAGTAGATGATGGTGTGGATGTGACCCTTCTGGAGGTAGCTTTCGAGTTTGGCACGGAGTTTCTGGCCGCGGTGCTCATACACGTCGAAGGTCTCGTACTTGAGGCCGAGCACGCGGTGCTGTTGTTTCTGGACGGGGAAGCCGGGGTCGATGAACAGGGTGGTGTCGCGTTCCTTGCGGGCGCGTACGAAGGTCATAAAGGAGGCCATACCGGCCATCATCGAGCCCACGGTGGGGATGCAGTTTTCAGGGTTCACGTCCAAATCGATGAAGTTCTTGACGAAGCGGGCGGCCTCTTTCTTGAGGTCGGGGATGCCTTCGATGTCAGGGTACAGGGCGGCGACTCCCTTCTGGAGGGCCTGGATTTGGGCTTCCACGCCCACGTGGCAGGCGGGGAGGCCAGGGATGCCCATTTCCATTCTGACGAACTCCTTGCCGGACGCCTGTTCAATGTCATTGATGAGGCGTTTCACTTCACGGATGGAGGCTTTTCCGACTTCTTGGATGCCGCTGTTGGCGACAATCTTGTCAACGATTTCGACGGGGATGGGGGTGTTTTTCATAAAGGTTATTGTATTTTTGAGGTAAAATAAAAAGATCTTTTTTCAGGGTGCAAAGATACAAAAAAAGGGCAACCGAGAGGTTGCCCTTTTTATGATGGGAGATAAGGGATTATCTTCTTCTCTTGGTAGGAGTCGGAGCCTCGTTGATTTCCTTCACGGCCTCTTTCTCAACCTTGTCGAGAGCAGCGTTGCCGATGGCTTCGCCAGTCTTCTTGGCGTGTTCGCTCACGGTGGTGTTGGTCTTGGTAGTGGTGGTCGTGTTGTTCTTCTTGGCCGGGGTGGAAGTCTTTGCAGCGGGAGCGGGCTCCTCAGCCACGACGGGTTCTTCAACGACCGGTTCCTCGACGATTTGCTCAACGGCGACGGTGTCGACGGCGGGCTCTTCAACTTGTTTGTTCTTGTTGCCGCAAGCCACGAAAAGGCCGGCGCACAAAACTGCTAAGAATAATTTTTTCATTTTTGGATTGAATTTAGGGTTTATAATATGTCTTTAATTATTTGGCAGGGACATAGGTGAGGGTGAAGGTGTAGGTGCCCTTGGCGGGAGCCTCGTCGTCGTTGAAGGTGTAGGTGATGACGAGTTCCTTGTTGGTCAGGCTGGAGATGGTGCAGGTTTCAACTTCAGCGTCATACATCATATTGCTGTTGTCGTAGAAGAAGGGGATCTGCATATTCAGCTTGCTCTGGTCGGCGCTGAGGTTCCAGTTGGCGATGGCGGTGCTCTGATAACCATAGTCTTCAGCAGTCTTGGTACCAGGGTCGATGGTCATAATGCCATTCTCCTTGAAAGTGATGATGTCGTCCATCTCTTCTTCATAGAGATAACCGTCCATCAGGTTGGCTGTGGTACGTCCGGAGTTGAGCAAATAACCGGGTTCGGAGGTGGCTGCGGAAAGCACCCAGCCCTTGGTTTGTTCGGTCAGGATTTCAGTGTAGGTCTTGTCACCACCGCAGGAGGTGAAACCGAGGATGATCATAGCAGCAGCTGCTAACACTAAAAAAGTTTTCTTCATTTTTTTGTAATTTTAAAGTTTTTAAATTAGAGTTTTCTTATTTTGGAAAAGTGCGCAAAAATATACTTTTTTTAATATGCGAAATCTTAAAAAAACATAAAAGTGCAAGTATGGAAAAAAAAGGAAAAAAATGCAGGAAGAGTGAAAAAAAAATTGTACTTTAGCGGCCTTAAAATGAAAGTGGGGAAGAATGTGTGCGGTTTTCTATTAATTATTTGACATACAATAAGATAATATACAAACAAATAATCATTAAAATTAAAATCCAAAAGTTATTATGAAAAGATTAGTCGCTTTACTTACCGTCTTTGGTCTTTTGACCTTCGGTATTGCTAACAACGCATTTGCCCAAAAGAACCAGCCCAAGAAGGATGCTCCCACCGAACAGGTGGTTGACACTCCTGCCGTGGCAACCGAAACCGCAGCCCAGGCCGAGTTGGCCACCGACCCTGATGACGCCGTCAACCAAGGTCTCCACTACACGCTGAAGGACAAATTCATCCAGGGCGGTGCCGTTTGGATGACCCCGGTGCTCATCTGCTTGATCCTCGGTCTTGCATTTGTCATCGAGCGTATTTTCTACCTCAACCTCTCTTCCGTGAACTCCAAGAAACTGCTCGACAAAGTTGAGGATGCCCTCAAGAACGGTGGCGTCGAGAAAGCCAAAGAGCTCTGCCGCGACACCAAAGGACCCCTTGCCGCTGTCTTCTACCAAGGTCTCGACCGCTATGACGAAGGCCTCGACTCTGTTGAAAAGGCAGTTGTCTCCTACGGTGGCGTCCAAATGGCCAAACTCGAAACCAACCTCCAGTGGATTAGCCTGTTCATCGCCCTTTCCCCGTCCTTGGGTTTCTTGGGTACCGTCATCGGTATGGTCCAGGCATTCGATGATATCGAGCGCGCAGGTGATATCTCCCCGACCATCGTCGCCGGCGGTATGAAAGTGGCTTTGTTGACCACCGTCTTCGGTTTGATCTCCGCTATGATCCTCCAAGTCTTCTATAACTACCTGCTTACCAAGGTTGACAGCATCGTGAACGATATGGAAGACGCCACCATCTCCTTTATGGATATCCTGGTGAAAAACAAATAATTCAAAATAGTACATTAATATATATACTATTTTATTATTAAACCCTATTTAAAACGCTTTGTAATGAAGAACAAGATTGTAAACACCATCATATTTGCAGTTGCCATCTTGGATTGCCTTCTCGCCCTGTTCTTCGCCTTCCGGTTTGACGATCAGAAGAAGGATAATTTCGTCCAGGCACAGCAAATCCAGAGCAATTGCCCGCAGTTGCTCACAGATTTGCAGGCTGCAACTACTGAAACCCTCCCCGCAGTCGTGGAAACCTATCAGACCAACCTGAGAAACTTCAACGACTCCCTCAACAGCGTCCAATTGCAAAAGGATATCCTCTACACCTATCTGAGCGACCTGAAGTCCTTGACTGACGAGGCCAAGTTTGAAGACTACAAGGCCAACTTCGCCACCCGCGCTGAAAGCCTCTTCGCCAAATGCGACAACAAACAGGCCCTCGTGGATGGCTTCAACAAGGTGAACTCCTTCAAGGACCTCGAATCTTGCATCAATGATGTGGAGAAGCAGTACAACGCGATGAAGCAGGAATACCTGCAGAACCGCAACTACCTCAAGGCTGCCAACGCCCTCGTCGGCAGAGCCGATATGATCAACACCTCCGCTTCCGAGACTAAGAAGACAGCCGACCTTAACGATTTGCAAAACGACCTCAAGGCTTTCAAGTCCAACGCCAAGCTGGAGAATGCCTTCATCTTCGTGGCTTACTTGCTGCTCGGTGTCACTGTCTTTATGATGCTCTTCTTCGCCTTGACCAGAATTGTCAAGGAGTTCAAGACCTCCTACAAGATTCTCGTGGTACTGGCTCTCTTTGCAGTCATCGTGTTCATCGGCTACGCCATCGGTTCCCCGGTGCTGACGCGCAACGCCATCAAGGCCGGCCTCTCCTCCACAGGATTCAAGATGGTCAATGCAGCCGCGTTCACCCTTTATGTTAGTTTGATCACCGCTCTGCTGGCCATCATCGGTACGGGCATTGTGAGCGCTGTTAAAAATAGAAAGTAATTATGGCAAAAAGAAAAACACCGGGACTGAATACAGGTGCAATGTCAGATATTTCATTTCTGCTGTTGACCTTTTTCTTGCTGACCTCCTCCATTAACACGGAGCAGGGCATCCCTCGTAAACTTCCGCCCCCAAAGAATGATGACTCCAAGGAGGTGAAAGTTGACATTAACAGGCGTAATGTCCTGAACGTGTTGGTGAATTTCCGTGATGAAATCTCTGTGAATGGCGATGTCATAATGATTACCGAGTTGAAAGACAAGGCCAAAGAGTTCTTTGCCAACCCGACTAACGACCCGTCGTTGCCGGAGAAGCAGAGCAAGTCCATCGATGGACTCGGCGACTTTGCCGTTTCAAAAGGCGTTGTCTCCCTGACTAACGACCAGGGCACGAGTTACAACACCTATGTGATGGTGCAGAATGAACTGCAGCGCGCTGTCAACGAGCTGCGCGACGAGACCGCTCTCCAGTATTTCGGCAAAAAATACAATGCACTCGATTCATCTGCACAACGCGCCATCACCACGGCTATCCCTATGAGCATTTCCGAAGCCCCGCCTATTGACTATAGCAACACGGGTGCCGCCAAATAACCTTAAAAACTGAAAAGATTATGGCAAGATTTAAAAAAGCGGGAAAAAAAGAGACCCCGGAACTCAATATGGGTTCTATGTCTGATATTATCTTTATGTTCCTCTTCTTCTTTATGGTGATCACGACGATGCGTGAGGCCACGCTGAAGGTGAAACTTACAGCCCCTCAAGCCACTGAAATCCAGAAGTTGGAGAAGAAATCCCTTGTGGCCAATATTTATGTCGGCAAACCCCTCTCGCCCAATGAGAACACGCTTCCTCCCGGCGAGGTCTCCGTTCAGCTGAACGACCAGACCATCAAGTCCGAGGAACTCGTGTCGGACGTTCGTGACTTCATCGGTACCGAAAAGGAGTCTCGTGATGCCCAGGACCGCGACAAATTGACCTTCTCCCTCAAAGTTGACAAGGATGTGCAGATGCGTTATGTCAATACCATCAAGCAGGAGTTGCGTAAGAACAACGCCTTGAAAATCAACTACGCTGCAAGTAAAAAAGTTGAAAAATAATAAATTAAGGAGTCAGATGGTGGATTATACCCTCATCTGACTCCCTTTTGTTTTAAAAATCCTTAATGTATAATTAAAAAATAAAGGCTATGAAAAAAGTTTTACTTCTTATGACCGCTCTGTTTTTTGCAGGTGCTGTTTTCGCCCAGCAAAACGTGGTTAAAATCACAAAGCAAGAGGCTTCCCGTCTCAACATTTCTGTTCCCGTGCACTACACGCAGCCTGCTGCTCCTGCAGCAGTTATCAGTCATTCCACCCGTGGCGACGTGGCTCCGTACAATACCATCGGCCAAACTCGCTACGACATGCAGACCAATGGCTGTATGATGCAACGTCTGGTGACGTTCAACGACGGCACCATCGGCGCAACCTGGACCACCTGTGGCAATAATACCACTACCCGTGGTTCCGGTTATAATTACTTTGATGGCACTGAATGGACTCGTGGCAACGGCAACTCTGCCCCGATGGACAGAATTGAGTCAGCCCGCGCTGGTTGGCCTGCAATGGCTCCCCTGGGTGACAATGGCGAAATCGTGGTTTCCCACAACGGTTCCACTGGCCTGCTTATCAATGTGCGCCCCCAAAAGGGTACTGGCGCCTGGACCGAGACCCTGCTTCAAGGTCCCTCCATTTATGACAGCTATATCGGTGGAAACAGCACCGCCCTTCTGTGGCCCTCTGTCGCCACGAATGGCAATACCATCCACTTGATCGCTTGCACCGAGTCTGACACTGTTTCCCTCTACCAGGGTATTCAGACCTGCTTGGTGTACTACAGAGGTACCTACAATCCTTCTGACAACACCATCGCTTGGGAGAACCCCCGCATTGTTGGTGATATGGCCAACCACCTGGATTGGTATGACAACTTCAGTGGCGACAGCTACGTGATTGTGGCTAACGGCAACACCGTGGCTGTGGTTTATGCTGAGGCTTGGACCGACGCTTTTATGTGGAAGAGCATCGACAATGGTGAGAACTGGACCACCACGACGATTGTCAATTCTGTGATTCCCGACAACTTCGACGATGATCTCCATCTGATCGACACCGCTGGTGGTGCCGCTTATGTGACCGACGGTTCCTTCGCCGCTGCTATCGACGACAACGGCAAAGTGCACGTTGCTTTCGGTCTTACTGGCGTTGCTAATCCCGAGATTGGCGATGGCTATATCACCATCTATTACGGTATCGACGGCCTCTTCTACTGGAATGAAACGATGCCCCCGTTCCTCGCCCAAACCAAGAACCAACTCAATCCTGACACCCTGGAAGCCAACGGTTATCCTGTTTTCGGCCGTATTGACTTGGATGGCGACGGCAGTGTCTATTATCTCAACAACAGCACCAGCGATACCTATTCTTTCGACGACTATCATCGCGCTGGTATGACCTCTATGCCTTCCTTGGCAGTTGATGGCAACAACGTCTATTTGATTTACGCTTCTTGCCTTGATTATCCTTTCGTTGGTATGGACAACGCCTCCACCACCCGTTACTATCGTGGTATCTTTGGTGCAAAATCCTCCAATGGTGGTACCTCTTTCGACAATGGTATCAGCTGGCTCTCCTACAACAAGGCTTGCTACTATGTGGATTGGTCTCATTATGACTGGAGCAGCGAAGCAACTGAGTGGACTACAGAAAGCATTGAGATGGAAGGCGAAAATGTCTATCCTTCCCTCGCTCAGAATGTGGTCAATGGCAAGCTGAATATGATTTGGCACAGCGACTACTTCCCTGGCAATGCTGGCGGTAGCATCTCCCAGAATGACCCCACCAAGGTCTTCTTCACCTCTATCGATGCTAACCAACTGGGTGCTTACAACAACACCGACGAAATCCCGCAAGGTCTCTGGATTGACCACACTGGCATCGCTGACAATACCCTTTCCGGTATGAAACTCTACCCGAACCCCGCTACCGACAATGTGACTGTCGCTTTCGCCGCTACTGAAAGCGCCAACGCCACGCTCTCCATCTACAACCTGATGGGTCAGCAAGTCTATGCTGAGAGCATCGTCGTGAACGAAGGCAACAATATGGTCAGAGTCAGCACCTCTGCTTTGCAGGCTGGTGTCTATATGGTCAACATTAAGACCAACCAAGGCACTTCCACTCAGAAGCTGATTGTGAAGTAATCCTTCTCCATAACACCATAAAAAAGCAGGCTCAACGGCCTGCTTTTTTTTGTGCAATGAGATAATATAAGTAGAGCCGCCACATTGTGACGGCTCTACCTTTATATGTGACGATTTTACACAATATTAATTGAATTTCCTTCTCAACAGATCGCAGAGGGAAAGGTAAGTGGTGGAGGTGGAGTCCCAGAAATACTTTTGCTTCAGGCCTTCCAGACAGTTGAAGGCCTCTTCCATATTGCGGCATTGGTTAAGACTGGTAATGGCCGCGCTGAACTCCTCACCCTTGTTGTTGAACAACTCCTTGATATAGGTAAATTTGTCGTTGATGGAGATGGCTTTGGTCAAATCGTGCACCTTGGCGTTCTGGAATTGCGCACCCAGCGAGTGGTCACCATCCTTTTCGGTGAAAAGGTCGTTGAGGGAGCGTTGGGATGTGCCCGGCTTTACGGTCTGGGGCTTGGGAATGAACTGCAGCAAGTCATCCTCGTCGGAGGGGGCATTTTGCTTCTTCCGCTCCTCTTCTTTACGACGCTGTTCCTCGGCTAAACGCTTTGCCTCTTCCTCCTTGCGACGTTGTTCCTCTGCTAAACGCTTTTGTTCTTCTTCCTTGCGACGCTGTTCTTCGGCCAAACGTTTTGCTTCCTCTTCCTTGCGGCGTTGCTCTTCAGCGAGGCGTTTTTGCTCCTCTTCTTTGCGACGTTGCTCCTCTGCTAAACGCTTTTGTTCTTCTTCCTTGCGACGCTGTTCTTCAGCAAGGCGTTTCTGCTCCTCTTCCTTGCGACGTTGCTCTTCGGCCAAACGCTTTGCCTCTTCTTCCTTGCGGCGCTGTTCTTCGGCGAGGCGTTTTTGTTCCTCCTCTTTGCGACGTTGTTCTTCTGCCAAACGCTTTGCCTCTTCTTCCTTGCGACGCTGTTCCTCGGCGAGGCGTTTCTGTTCCGCTTCTTTACGGCGTTGCTCTTCGGCTATACGCTTCTGCTCCTCTTGTTGTTTAGATACGTCTTTTTGAGCGACCTGATCGAAGGCGGTGTAGCTTTCGTGCTCGGTGTCGAAGAAGAGATCCACATCCTCTTCCAAACCCTGGTAAACCTCGTATTTCTCGGGGGTGGCGGCTACTTCCGGTTGGGCTTTCGGAGCCTTCCCAGACTGTATGGCAGCGTAAATCTTCCTCATTTTTTCGAGCACGATATCCTTCTCGATGTCAGGTAAAGAAAGGTTGCCTTGGCTTATAAGTTCAAGTCTTTCAAGTATTTCGGTTAACTGTTCAAAAGTATTTTGCATTTTATGGGAATTGAGGGTTAAAGAGAAACGAATTATTATTAATTTTGCCGTTCCAAAAAAACGGCCAAAAATACAAAATTCTTTTATTCATTTTGGAGAAATGTTTTTAGAGAATAAAGCCAGTCGTAACAACAAAAAAGGATGGATTGAGGTGATTTGCGGTTCTATGTTTTCGGGGAAAACAGAGGAGTTGCTGCGTCGCATTCGACGTGCGGAGTTCGCCAACCAGCAAATCGAGCTCTTCAAGCCCTCTATCGACACGCGCTATGACGAGGTGGAGGTGGTCTCCCACAACGAGAACTCCCGCGTTTCCACGCCCGTGAACAACTCTTCCGAGATTCTCTTGTACGTCAATATGGAGAGTGTGCAGGTGGTGGCCATCGATGAGATACAGTTTTTCGACGATGGCATTGTAGATGTGTGCAACAAGCTGGCCAACGCGGGCATCCGTGTGATTGTGAGTGGATTGGATATGGACTATCTGGGGCAGCCCTTTGGCCCGATGCCCAAGCTGATGGCAGTGGCCGAGTATGTGAGCAAGCAGCACGCCATCTGCACCCAGTGCGGTGACTTGGCGCAGTATTCGCACCGTATCGTGGCCAAGAAGGGTCAGGTGTTGTTAGGCGAGAAAGACGCCTACGTGCCCCTGTGCCGCCACTGCTACCAGCAGATGAGAGAGGAAATCGAAAACAGTAATGAATAAGGACACTAACTTAAAATAATTGAAGTAATATGAATTTAATTGACAAAATCAAAGCAAATGCCATTGAGGCCAAAAAACGTATCGTGTTGGCTGAGGGCGAAGAAGAGAGAACACTGAAAGCTGCTGACATCATCCTGGAAAAGGGTTATGCCGGCATCGTCTTGTTAGGCAATAAGGCAGTCATCGAGGGCAAGGCCGCCGAATGGGGCCTGAAAAACCTCGCCAAGGCCGAGATCATCGATCCGATGGACAATCCCAAAAAGGAGTTCTATGCTGAAATGCTGTGCGAAATCCGCAAAAAGAAAGGAATGACCATCGAAGAGGCTCGCAAGCTGGTGGAAGATCCGTTGTATCTGGCCACGCTGCTCATCAAGAACGGTGATGCCGACGGTGAGGTCACGGGTGCGCAACACGCCACGGGCGATGTGCTCCGTCCGGCCTTCCAGATTGTGAAAACTCTCCCCGGCATCTCTGTCGTGTCAGGTGCCTTCATTATGTGCTTCCCCGACAAGAAGTGGGGCGACGACGGCATTATGGTCTTCGCCGACTGTGCCGCCGATCCCAACACGGACGAGAACAAGCTGGCCCAGATTGCTGTGGTGACGGCCCAGACCGCCCGCACCATCGCCGGCATTGAGCCGCGCGTGGCTATGCTGAGCTTCTCCACCAAGGGTTCTGCCAAGCACGAGCTCGTGGACAAGGTGGTGAACGCCACCCGCATTGCCAAGGAGATGGATCCCAACTTGGTCATTGACGGTGATTTGCAAGCAGATGCTGCTATCATTCCGGAAGTGGCCGCCAAGAAAGCCCCGGGCAGCCCTGTGGCAGGCAAGGCCAACGTGCTGGTGTTCCCCTCCCTGGAGGTTGGCAACATCGCCTACAAGCTGGTGCAGCGTATGGCCGGCGCCGATGCTATCGGACCGGTGATGCAGGGTATGGCCGCCCCTATCAACGACCTCTCCCGCGGTTGCTCCGTGGAGGATATCGTCAGCCTTGTGGCCATCACAGCTTGCCAGGCCGCTGGTAACAAGTTCTAATCACAACCCCTATAAGGCGCGGATTCCCTTTTTTGCACGGGAACCGCGCCTTTTTTATCATCATCACTATGAGAAAACTTGCTTTGACCCTCGCAGGAGTGCTGTTCGCGTTCTCGCTGCTTGCCCAGAACAACATCCCGATGCCGCGCAACCTGCGCACCAACCCGAAAACCACCAGCACCCAAAGTGCCAACAGTAAACTCCGCCCATTCATCGGCGGCAACATCAACTCCAACTTCGGAGCTATGATGGCTTTCGCGCTGGAAGGAGGCGTCTATATCACCGATTGGTTTTCCGTGGGCATGGGTCCCCGTTACGAAATGACCATCTATATGGACCCTACTATGGGCAATTACGGTACCCGGAATGCCTTTGGCGCCACCGCGTATGCCCAGTTCCTGCTGGTCCGCTATCTGATTCTGCACGCCGGATATGAATATCTTAATTATCCTTTGTTAAATCCGGATTTTGATGAATATGGTGATTTAGTATTTCGTAAAAACTACCACGCTTTGGCCCTGGGCGTCGGTTTCCGCTCTTACATTGCCCAGAATCTCAGTCTCTATGCATTGTACATCGTGCATCCCATTCCGCAAAAAACAGACTACTTTTCCTCCATAGTGCCGATGTCCGCCCGCGTGGGCATCACCTACGAATTTTAGCCTTGTATGTCCAAGACCCGCTTCCATTTTCTGCTGGCCGACCGGATTCTCCGCGACAAAGGCAACCGTTTCTCGCGTCCTATCGTGACGTTGTCGGTTTGCGGAGTCTCCTTGGGTTTGGTGATTATGATGATTGCCATCGGCATCACCTCTGGCTACAAGCAGGAAATACGCGACAAGGTCATTGCGATGGGCTCCCATATCCGCATCACGCATTACGACGAGAACCGTTCCTTCGAGCAGGTGCCGTTCGACTGCCACCAGCCTTTTGCAGAGCAGCTGAAGGCCAACCCTGACATTGTGGGCATCCAGAATTTCGCCACCAAGGTGGGCATCGTCAAGACGGCCGATCAGGTGGAGGGCATCGTGCTCAAGGGTATGGACGCGACCTTCAACCAGGCACTGTTCCGCAGCAACATCCTGGAGGGCGACACGTTACAGTTGGGCGACACCGTGGCCGACAACCATATCATCATCTCCAAACATCTCTCCGACAAGCTGATGCTGAAGGTGGGCGACAAGATTCAGACCTACTTTGTGCAGGACCCGCCGCGCGCCCGCAGTTTCACGGTGGCGGCCATCTATCAGACGGGCCTCCCCGAGTACGACAACCTCTTTGCCATCGTCGATTTGCGCCACATCCAAAAGCTCAACGACTGGTCGGACAACCAGGTCAGCGGAATGGAGGTGCTCATCCGCGATTATGACAAAATTGCCGAGATGGGCGACTTTGTGCACCATCACGTGCCCTACGAGCTGAAGGCGGAGACCATCCACCAGATTTACCCTGAGATTTTTGAGTGGATTGCCCTGTTCGACACCAATGTGGCGGTGCTGTTGATCATCACCACCTGTGTCTGCATCGTCACGATGATGTGCATCTTTTTCATCATCATCCTGGAGCAGACACGCACCATCGGCATCTTGAAGTCAATGGGGATGAAGACGCGGCAGATAGTGAGCACCTTTATGATTGTGGCGGGGCACATCCTGTTGCGCGGGATGCTAATTGGCGACGCCATCGCGCTGCTGTTCGGTTTCCTGCAGCAGCATTTCCACTTCATCAAGCTCAATCCGGACACCTATTATGTGGATTTTGTGCCCATACATTTCAATATTTGGGCTGTGGTGGGCCTGAACGTTGCCGTTTTCCTCATCTGTATGCTCGTGCTGGTGCTGCCCGCCTGGGTGGTGGGGCGCAAGATCACGCCGGTCAGCGCGGTGCGGTTCGAATAATTCCGTTACGATTTTATTTTCTTGATTTTTAACACCTTGACCACGTTATCCTGCACGGTGAAGGAGATTTCGTGTTGGGCGAAGGGGAACCCGTATTGGCGGTTCTCGTCGTGGTGGTAGGCGGGGCGCGGGTTTTGGGCCAGCACGTCGCGCAGGGCGGCGAGTTTGTCGGGGGAGAGTTTGCAGGCTTCGTGGTCGGGAATCTCCACGGGTAGGGTGTAGTCGGTGTGGAGGGCCGTGAAGCCGCGGGTGGCTTCCGGATGGCAGTCGGTGGTGAGCAGGTAGGGCTTGATGTCGTAGATGGGGGTGCCGTCCATCAGGTCGGCGCCGGCGATGCGGAGCAGCGGGCCGTCGGTGGGGTGGTGCTCCACTGAGAGCAAACGCACGCACGAGAGCCCGAGCGCGTTGGGCCGGAAGGGTGAGCGAGTGGCAAAGACGCCCATCCGTGTGTTGCCGCCCAGCCGCGGGGGACGCACGGTCGGCGACCACCCTTCGCGCTGCGCCTCCGAAAAGCCCCATAACAGCCAGATGTGCGAGAAGGCCTCGATGCCGCGCAAAGCATCAGCGTTGCGATAGTCCGCCTCGAAGCGCACCGTCGCCGTCAGCGACTCCACCAGCCCGCTCTGCCGCGGGATGCCAAACTTCGTGGGGAAATCGCTCTCTATTTTCGCTATGGTCTTTAATGTCAGTTCCTGCATTTTTACAAGGTGCAAAAATAGAAAAATCCAGCCATCTTTCATTTTTTTTAAAAGCATAACAATGAAACGCTGCAATTACCCGTTTAAACGATGTTTTTTTGTATCTTTGCAAACCTTAAACCATTGATGTGCTTACCTATGGAAAAATACGATTATCAGAAATTTACAGACATTGCCGGTACTTTGGAAAAGACCATTGAAGAGTATCTGCTCCATCATACCCAATATCCGACCGACGTGGTGGTCGGCATCTGCGACGAGACCCGCAAGATTGTGCTCGACAGTCCTGGCAAGCTGGCCCCGGAGTACAAGCAGTATTCCATCGCAGATTTCATTATGATCAACGAGAGCGGCCTCTACGAGCCCGACGTCGCGATGATTTACGGACCTGCGGGCAATCCCGCGTAATCCTTCTGCTATGCGCCTGAAGAGAGTAGTCTGGCCCGTATTGTGCCTGTTCGTCCTGTTGTTCGTGGCCGCAAGTCCCCTGTGTGCGCAGCGGGCGACGGAGGCGTTGTCGAAGATGACCTTGGAGGAGAAAATTGCGCAGCTGATGATTGTGCGTGTCAGCTCCACGGGCACGCCGCAGGAGACGGCTGATATGCTGGCCGCCATCGAACGCTACCAGCCTGGCGGTGTCTGCTTTTTCAAGGGCGGCCCCGTGCGCGAGGCAGTCCTCACCAACCGGATGCAGCAGCTGAGCAAGGTGCCCCTGTTTGTCGCCATCGACGGTGAGTGGGGCCCCGCAATGCGTCTCGACAGCTGCACGGCCTTCCCCCGCCAGATGACCCTCGGCGCCCTCACCACCCGGAACGACTCCCTCATCTACCAGATGGGCCTCGAGGTGGCCCGCCAGTGCATCGCTGACGGCATCAACCTCAACTTCGCCCCCTGCATCGATGTTAACAACAACCCCCGTAACCCCGTCATCAACAGCCGCTCCTTCGGCGAGAACCGCGACAATGTGGTGACCAAGGCCGCCCTCTACCTCAAGGGAATGCAAGATGGCGGCATCACGGGCTGCATCAAGCACTTCCCCGGCCACGGCGACACGGAGACGGACTCCCATCTGGGATTGCCCACTATCCGCAAAAGCCGCGCCGAACTGGAAGAGATGGAACTCTATCCCTACCGGAAACTCCTCGGTCGCAATCCCGAGATGGTGATGGTGGCGCACCTCCACATCCCGGCCCTCGACGACTCCCATAAGTCCGTCTCCTCCCTCTCATACCCCATCGTCACAGGTCTCCTGAAACAGGAACTGGGCTACTCGGGGCTGGTTATTACTGACGGACTGGAGATGAAAGGCGTGCGCAATAGCAACAAATTTGAGGGTGATATTGAGATCCGCTGTCTGTTGGCGGGCGCCGACCTGCTGCTCTTGCCCGGCGAAACCGGCACAGTCATACAGGCCATCAAGAATGCTGTCGATAGTGGCATCATCCCTATGTCGCTCATCGACGAGCGCTGTTTGCGCGTGCTCAGTTTCAAGGAGATGAAAGGCCTCTGGCACTTTCCGCCCGTGAATCCCAGCCAGGTGCTCCCGCTGATGAACACGCCCTCCTCTGTGGCTTTGAACGAGGCTCTGGAGGCCAAGGCCCTGACCTTGGTGTCGAACCGCAACCTGCTGCCGATTCTCCCTACGGAGGCGCTGCGCCAGGAGGTGGCCCTGCTCTGCATCGGCCGTGACGAGTACAAGGCTGAATACCGCAAAATCGCGGACCAATACAGTCTGCCCTTCTTCTGGCTGCCGCGCAAGTACTCAAAGGAATATTCTTCAATGCCCGCATTGTTGCAGAATTATAAAAAGGTGATTGTCCTTTTCGGCGGCTCCAACCAGCTGGCGGGCTCCAAGTACGGGGTGGACGACAAGGTGGTGGAGCATCTTCGCACGCTGGCCCGTATGAAGCCCACGGTGCTGATTCACCTCGGCAACCCCTATGCGCTTGACCAGTTCGGCACCACTGAGCCCTTCGGGGCGGTGATGGTGGCCTACCAGTTCACGCCCAGTACCGTGCGCTCCGCCTTGCGCGCCTGTTTCAACGAGATACGGTGCGAGGGTGTGCTGCCCGTCTCCACCAAGGAGTATCCCTCCGGCACGGGCCTCGGCGCGCACGACGACCTTCGGGAATTCTCGCTCCTGCCCGCTTCGGTGACCAGCCGCCTCGACCAGATGCTGGAAAATGGCGTGCGCGACAGGGTCTATCCCAGTTGTGTGGTGATAGCCCTTCAGGATGGTAAACCCGTTTATCGGAAGGCCTTCGGAAACCTTACCTACGACTCGCTCCATCCGGCCAATCTGCTGACGATGTACGATGTGGCCTCGCTCACCAAACCCTCCGCCACCACGCTTGCCGTGATGAAACTCTACGACGAGCACCGCATAGAGCTCACCGATCCGATAGGCAAATATCTGCCCTATTTGAAGGGCACCGACAAGGCCTCCATCACCCTGGCAGAGTTGCTGACCCACACCTCCGGGATGCCTGCCTTCATCCCCTTCTACAAAAGCATCCAGGGCAACGGGAAGTATTTCCAGCATACCGCCAGCCCGGAGTTTTCTGTGAAGGTGGCCGACAGTCTCTACCTGCTTACCACCTATCCCGACAGCGTTCGCTACAAGGTGGCCCATTGCAAATTGGGAGCCAAAAAATATGAGTACAGTGACCTCAACTTCCTCTTGTTGAAGGATATGGTGGAGGTGCTGACGGAGCGTCCCATCGACGAGTATTTGGCCGAATATTTTTATATCCCGATGGGTTTGATGCACACCTGCTTCAATCCGTTGGACAAAGGGTTTACGAAAGAGAATATAGCTCCCACGGAGGATGATAAGGATTTTCGCGGGCAGGTGGTGCAGGGATATGTGCACGACCAGACCGCTGCGCTGATGAATGGCAACGCCGGCAATGCCGGTCTCTTCACCACGGCGGGGGAATTGGCGGCCATCTACCAGATGTTGCTCGACGGGGGTGTGTACCAGGGCACCCAATATCTCTCGGAAGAGACGGTGCGCCTCTTTACGTCGGGATATGTGCAGCACGGCTGCACGGTGCGCGGACTGGGCTTCCATACGCCCAAGTTCGGTGGCACCAGTTCCATTGTGCCCGAAGCGGCCCACAAGAGCACTTTCGGTCACCAGGGCTTTACCGGCATCGTGGTGTGGTGCGACCCTGTGGCCAAACTGACCTTTGTGTTCCTCTCCAACCGTGTGTATCCGAGCTGTTACCCCAACAAATTGTCGCAAAGCAGAATACGACTCAAGTCGCACGAGTTGATCTACGAAGGTCTGCAAATGATGAAGAATGCCAATTGATATGAATAAAGAGAATCCCCTTTTGTTGCACATAGAGACTGCCACCGAGGTATGTTCCGTGGCCTTGTCGGAGGGCGACCGCCTCTTGGCGGTGTGCGAATCCGCCGACGGCAATTCCCATTCCAAGAATCTCCTGCCTTTTATTGACGAGTTGTGTCGCGAGAGCGGCCGTGCCTTGCGGGATATTGATGGTGTGGCGGTCAGTGTGGGCCCCGGTTCCTACACGGGTCTGCGTATCGGGGTCTCTACCGCCAAAGGCATCGCATACGCCTTGCAGGTGCCGGTGATGGCCGTGGGCACGCTGGAGAGCATTGCCTACGGGGCTCTTGCCGAGGGTGGGGGAGAGTGCCCTGCCGCAGGGTTGCAGATTGTGCCGATGATTGACGCCCGCCGTATGGAGGTGTTCACCTGTCGTTACAATGAAAAGATGGAGGAGGTGGTCCCTGCCGAGGCTCTCATTGTGGATGAAGAGGCTTTTGCCAGGCCCTTGGCACAGCAGGTCCTCTTGTTTTGCGGCAACGGGATGCCCAAATGCAAGGAGCTGCTTGCGCAGAGTCCGAATGCCCGTTTTGCCGAGTTCGCCATCTCGGCGCGCCATTTGGTGCAGCCCGCCCTCAAGCGCTGGAAGGCCGGTGACTTTGCCGACACCGCCTATTTCGAGCCCTTCTATCTCAAGGAGTATGTGGCTGCCAAGCCGCACGTGAAAGGATTATAACCCGAACACAATGGATATACACGAGCCCATAGATCGCCAGAAGCAGCTGAACATCATTGTCATAGCCGACAATTCCGACTATGGCCGCACGGCGCTGCGCTATGGGGAGAAGCTGACGGAGGTGTTCGGCGCCACCCTCACGGTGGTCACGCGGTTCGGCTTTTCGTACGAAGAGAAAAAGAAAAAAACGTCGTTGGTTCCTGACTGTGGGGTGGAGTGCATTGTGCCGGATGCCTATTTCTTTCCGGAGACGTTGTATCGTTATGCTGACGAGCACAACACCATAATGTTCGTCATCGGGGTGGATGCCCGGGGCGAGGGAGGGTTGTTCAACAAGCGGCGCGCCCTCCGGTTCATCAAGCCCTCGCGCCTGCCTGTGCTGACGGTAGGCAGACAAGGCCCTGCCGGCGACGCCTTCCGCCAAGTAGTGCTGCCCGTCGATATTGGCCGCCAGGCCAAGGAGAAGGCCCTGTGGGCGGGCTACTTCAGCCGCTTCTACCAGGCCACCATCCATATCCTGTACTGTAATTACGCCGACGAGGGCCTGCGCCAGCAGGTGGCCGACAATATCGCTTTTGTGGAGAAACTCTACCAGAACCTCGAGGTCCGGTATCAGCTGGACGAGGTCTCCCAGCAGCCCAATATCGACCAGTATGCCATAGCGTTTGCCCCGACGGTGGGCGCTACCCTCACGGTGGCGATGATGACCCGCTACCGCACGCTGGCCGACCTCCTCCTGGGTGTGGAGGAGAAAAAAGTGGTGGGCAATCCCGCCGACTTCCCCGTGCTCTGCATCAACCAACGGGACGATTTGTACGTGTTGTGCACGTAGGAGGGAATTAAGAATTAAGAATGAAGAATTAAGAATTAAGACGGAAGACTATAGACTTAAGACTTTAGACCATTGACCATTGACCATTGACCGAAGACCGTAAATCGCAAATCGCAAATCGAATTAAAAATTGATAGTTATGAAAAAGAAAATGTTTATTCAGAGAATTATGCTGGCGGCATTCCTTCTTTCCTGTTTTGCAATGCCAGTCGCCACTGCCCAGGGCGAGTGGAAGTGGGCACACTCTTGGAGTGGACAGGATGGTTATTCTAATAATGCTTTTAATGAAATATACAAAACCGACTTTGATGAGGACGGGAATATATATGTTTATGGTTCTATAGGAGGTATGTCGACTTTTGATGGTGATAGATTACAATACGTAGATGATGTCCAAGTTTACAGTTCAGGGAAACGAGCGACTTTTTTAGTAAAATTAGATACACTCGGCAATGTTTTGTGGCATAAAGTATTGAAGACCAGTGAGCAGGGCAGCTGCTTTCCTTTTTGGATGGAAGTAAAAAACGACAAAGTCTATATTTCATCAAATATGTCCCTGGATTGGGTGGACGATCCTTGGGTGAATGAGGTTTGGCTCTACTATTTTGATACTTTGATTACCGGGCCGCAAGTTCACGCAATACCAATGGAACAACGAAGACCCCCATACAAATCGGGAAGATACACCTGTTTTGCCACTTTTGATTTGGATGGAAATCTTATTGATAATCACTTTATTACAACATTCACAAGGGAAATTTATGTTGGTGGTGTACGGGGAGAGTTTGGATTATGCAAATCTTCAATCGGCAACGCACCTTTTCACATTGACAGTGAGGGCAACATCTTTGTATATACATTTCTTTCCTACAATGGTCTTGAGAGCGACCCATATACAATAATGATTGACGGAGACACCAACAATGTATATAATGTCTACTTGCCAGGGAATACCGATGTATATCATACATCTTTATTTACAGGTATGAAATATAAATTTTCGCCCGATTGGGAGTTGCTGTACGCTAAGCCTATGGTGGACCATACAGAAGGTGTTGCCACTTCTTGGGAATTGTCCGGTGACAGCGTCAATCCGCTATATGCCGTATATATAACAGGTATGTCATTCGATGAGGAAGACAATATGTATGTTTCTGGTTACGTAAATTTGGCCCTTCACTATGGTACTGGAGGAGAATTGCACCAATATCCCATCCATATATATTGGGACAGCACACATTGTGCTACAATAAACGACATAAGCTCGTCTGCTGAGATGCCGTTTCTCATCAAATATAGTCCTGATGGTGATGTCCTGTGGTGTAACCAAATATACACAACAGGCAGTGCCAATCCCGGTGCCCAGAATCTTGCAGCTGCATATTGGTTAGGTTGTAAATACTACGGACATTATTTATATCTTATTGGACATGGGGCAGTAGCCGTAGACGGTGTGGCTTATTTTGACGACATCTCGCACCCTTTGCAAGTGTTTGCCCCGTTCAACAGTTCCAACTCGTGCAATTCAGGTTTTTTTGTTAAATTCAATTCAGAGACAGGACGATATGTCAATCAAGGAATTGTTCCCGCCATGAGGGCTTTTCCAGAGACCTTTCCTGATGTGATATCTAATCGGCTGTTTGCCTATGTAAATCTAAACGACTTGTACAGAATCATATCCGAATGGTGCACTAACGGTGAATATATTAAGTCAGACTCCATATCCTCTTCTTCCTATCTTGAAAAATGTTCGATAATAGTCAATGAGAATGGTTATTTATTGGCTTCGTTTACGACAAAATCACCTGTAACTTTCAGTGACAACGTTTTCGTCAATTGTCCTACAGTTCATTCCAGTGCGGTGTTTGCCCTCTACCACAATCCAGAATTTGCCACGCCATTTGTTCCTGACGATTCCGTGGGCATTGAAGAGTACTACCAGAACCGTGAGCGCGAGATATACTTTTCCCCCAACCCCACGGATGGCAAATCCTATGTGTATGGCTATATGTATGGCTACAAGAACATCGAACTGTTCGATATGCAGGGTCGGAAATTGGGGGTCCTCTTTGAGGCGCGGGATTTTGCAATGCCCTACATAGACCTCTCCCCCTATCCCACTGGCACCTACATCGTGAAGATCAATTTCGAGCGAGGGGTGAGCGTGGTGAGGAAGGTGGTGAAGAATTGAGAATTAAGAATGAAGAATTGAGAATTTCCTTAAGCAGCCTCGGAGAGGCAATACGCACGAAGTGCAATTAACCCCACACAAGCGACGAAGGAGCGCAGTGTGGTGCCATGAGGAGGCCCCCGCAAATCTATACAAACGGTCTCACCGCGCGGTCGAAAATGCCGTTGAGGTAGGCGATGGCCATCCCGTAGTTGGAAACGGGAATGCCGCGCTCGATGGCCGGTTTCAGGCGGTTGAGGATTTGCTTCCGCGTGATCATACAGCCGCCGCATTGGATGACCATTGCGTATTGGCCGATGTCGGGCAGCTGGTCGAGGCCCGACACGAAGTCGAAATGCAGCTCCTTGCCCGTATATTGGCGTATCCAGCGGGGCAGCTTGCCGCGCCCGATGTCCTCGCACGAGGTGAGATGGGTGCACGACTCCAGCATCAGGATGCGATCGCCGTCGCGCAGCCGGCTTAAGTGCGGGGTGCCCTCCAGATAGTGCTCGAAATCGCCCTTGTGACGGGCCAGCACAATGCTGAACCCGGTGAGAGGCACCTCTTCGGGCACCTCCAGCGCCACCCGCTTGAACATCTGGCTGTCGGTGACCACCAGCCGTGGGGCGGGGTTCTTCCGGAGCCATTCGCCCACCTTGTCCTCCTTGAGCACCACGGCCACGGCGTCGTTGTCGAGGATGTCGCGGATCATCTGCACCTGCGGCAGGATTAGGCGCCCCTCAGGGGCTTCCGAGTCGATGGGCGTGACCAGCACCACGGTGTCGCCGTTGCCGATAATGTCTCCCAACAGAGAGTGCGAGATGTAGGCCGAGGGGGGCATCTTCTCGACCAAAGCCTCCAGCAGGACGCTGATGCCTTGGCCGGTCTTGGCGCTCACCTCGAGCATACGGGTGTCGGTTACCCCGTCGGGGAGAGAGGTGCCGGTGGCGAGGTCGGTTTTGTTGTTCACCAGCAAAAACGGAATCTCATATTCGTGGAACTTGTCCATCAGCATCCGTTCCGGTTGGCCGCACTGGTGGTTGGTGGTCACCAGGATGGCGAAGTCGATGCTTTTCAGGACCTCCAGACTCTTTTGGATGCGCTTCTGCCCGATGGTGCCTTCGTCGTCGATGCCGGCGGTGTCGATGATGACCGCAGGGCCGATGCCGAAGATTTCAATGGACTTGCGGACGGGGTCGGTGGTGGTGCCGGCGCTGGCATCTACAATGGCCGTCTCCTGGCCGGTGATGGCGTTGATGAGCGAGCTCTTCCCGTTGTTGCGACGCCCGAAGATGCCGATATGGGGTTTGTTTTCCTTGCCTTTCATAATCGTGCGTAATAAGGGTTAGAGAACCACTTCGCCGTAGAGGTCGTAGGGTGCCGCCTCGGTGATGCGGACTTGGTAAAACTCCCCGACGGTGAGGGCGTGTTTTTTGGAGATGATGACGCAGTTGTCCACGTCGGGCGAGTCGTATTCGGTGCGCCCGATGTAGGCGTCGGCCTCCTCGCTGTCGATGATGACCTTAAGGGTCTGGCCCACCCGAGACTCGTTGAGTTCGAGGGATATTTTCTCCTGCAGTCGCATAATCTCGCGCTGGCGGCGGTTTTTCTCCGACATCCTGATGGGGTCGCCGAGCGAATAGGCGGGCGTGTCATCCTCCTGCGAGTAGGTGAACACCCCCAGGCGGTCGAAGCGGGTTTTGCGGACGAACTCGACCAGTTCGTGGTGCTGCTCTTTCGTCTCGGTGGGGTAGCCGGAGATGAGGGAGGTGCGCAGGGCGATGTCGGGGACGGCCTCGCGGATGCGGTCGATCATCTCATAGATGTAGGCCGCGCTCCCGCCGCGCCGCATACTGCGCAGGATGTCGTCGTTGATATGCTGGATGGGGATGTCGAGGTAATGGCAGTATTGGGGATACTGTTTCATCACATCGAGAATCTCGAAGGGGAAGTTGAGCGGGTAGGCGTAGTGCAGCCGTATCCACTCGATGCCCTGCACCTGCGCGAGGGCCTCCATCAGCGGGGCGAGCTCCCGCTTGCCAGTCAGGTCGATGCCGTAATAGGTCAGGTCCTGCGCGATGAGCATCAGCTCCTTGACGCCCTGCGTGGCCAGCTTCTGCGCCTCTTCCACCAGCAGGGGAATGGGCTTCGAGACCTGCTTGTCGCGGATGAGCGGGATAGCGCAGTACGAGCATTGGTGGTCGCAGCCCTCCGAGATCTTCAGGTAGGCGTAATGGTTGGGCGTGGAGAGCAGGCGCTCGGAGGTTTCCAGAAGCTCGAAGGAGTCGGAGGCCACAAGATCCTTCAGCTCTGAGAAGGTGAAAATGCCGTCCACTTCGGGCAGCGACTCCACCAGGTCTTGCTTGTTGCGCTGGGCCAGACACCCCACGACGTATATTTGCTTCACCAATCCCTGCTGCTTGCGTTGTACCTGGTCGAGGATCTCGTTGACGGACTCTTCCCGTGCGTCACCGATGAAACTACAGGTGTTGAGGATCACAATGTCGCTCTTCATCGCGCTCTCAAAGAGGACGCGATGTCCCAAGCGCTGCAGTTGGGCGGCAATGACTTCCGAATCCACGATGTTCTTTGAACATCCCAATGTGATGATGTTGATGGTCATATTCTATTTTTTCAGGCTGCAAAAATAAAAAAAGCCCCTGAATGAGGGGCTTCCTTTGTAAATCTTTTTTGCTTTGGCTTAGAGCGTGCCTTTGCATTCGATGCCGTTCTTGGTGCCGGCGATGGTGACAACGGTGTTGAGGTCAGAGCATTTGTTGTAGGAATCCTTGTCAAGTTCGGTTTCCCAAGTGCTTTGGACGGTACCGCCAACATAAGTTTTGCATTGGCATTTCTTGTTGCAGGAGGTGGAAAGAGCGGCCACTAAAAGGCAAGCAGCACAAACACACAGTAATTTTTTCATTGCAATGATTTTTAGGTTAGTAATTGGTTTTATTACGGCGGCAAAAATACAAAATTCTTGTATTGTTTGTGGATTAAATTGTTAATTATTCTTAATCAATGAAATATCTCATTTTTTTGTGTTTGACTTTTCAAAAATTATTATGTATGTTTGCAGCATCGTTTACGATAAGAATGCAAAACAATTTTTATTCACCAAAATGTAATGTTATGAAAAAGATTCTATTCTTTATTTGTCTGCTTGGCGGCCTGATGGCCTATGTGCAAGCACAAACGGTCGTTTACAGCGACAACTTCGATTCCTACACGGCGGGACAGGCGCTCTGTTCGCAGAACAACACCAACTGGACCACCTGGAGCAACGCCCCGGGCACGTCTGAGGATGCCCTGATCTCCACGGAACAGGCCTCCAGCGGTGCCAATTCCCTGAAGGTCACCGGCGCCAATGACATTATCTATCGTTTCTCCAATCAGACCACCGGTGTGTTTGATGTGGATTTTGACTATTACATCCCCTCTACAGGCAGCGGTGCCTATTTCAACATCCAGCACTACTACAGCCCCGGTATCCAGTGGGCGTTTGAGTGCTATTTCACCAACAACGGCACGGGTTACATCGATGTGGCCAACAACACCTACAATTTCACGAATCCCGTCAATGCCTGGTTCCACATCAAGGCTCATATAGACCTGGACCAGGATTTCATCACGGTGTATGTGGCGGATTCAGCGGTGCAAACGTGGCCCTTCTCGCACGAGTCGAACTCTATCAACGGTCTCAACCAGTTGGGTTCCATCAACTTCTATGCTGGCGCCCCCAACAACGCCACGGGTACCTATTATGTGGACAACTTTGTGTTCACCGAAATCAGCCAGGCCAACGACGGCCAGTTCGTCTTTTCGCCTAACACTGACATCAACGTCACTTTCCAGGATGTCACCACCGGCCAGTACACGCTGAATCTCAGCAATCCCGGCGGCGCTCCCGTCAACTATCGCGTGGTGCCGGTGTATGACATTCCCAACCCCAACACCACCTCGCAGGGTGCGGTGACGCTGACACGCGCCGGCACCCCGTACACGGGTGTTCTCTTCAACAGCACCACTGGCATTGAGGTGGCCGCCGGCTTCACCGCTGAGGAGATTGTGGCCGCCGACCTGGTGGGCAAACAGGTCAACGCCATCAATGTCACGATTTCCAACAGCGACTATATGCAAGTGGCCAAAATCCGTATCTACGATATGGGCGGTGTCCTCGACGGAGGCCCGGGTGCTGTGGTCTATGAGCAGACCTTCATTCCGGTGGACGATGTCAACACGATTTACCTCACCACCCCGTATGTGCTGGATGGCCGCGACTTCTGGTTTGGCGTCTATTACGAGCAGGATCCCACGGAGACTACCCACCCCTCCATTGGTCTTGACGATGCCGGTTTCCCGCATCCGTATGGCAACTGGTACAAGACCAGCGTGGCCTGGGCACTGCTGAACGGCAATCCTGAACTCACCGGCAACTGGATGATCTCCGCTGTGGTGGATGGTACGCCTATCAACGCCTGGATGTCGGTCTCCTCCCCGAGTGGCACGCTCAATGCAGGTGGCCAGGTGACGGAGACAGTCACGTTCCTTTCCCAAGGATTGGGCACGCTCACGGGCAGTCTGATTGTCTATTCCACCGACCTCGCCAATTTGGAGAACACGCTGGATGTTACTGTCACCTTCACCACGAGCATTGACGACAACGAGATGCTGCACATTGCCATCTATCCCAACCCGACCTCTTCGTATCTCAATGTGTCGGGCGACAATCTCAACCGCGTGGAGGTTTTTGATATGATGGGCAAGATGGTTTGGAGCAAGAGTTGTGCCGAGAACGAACTCTCCGTGGATGTGCACAACTGGCCCGCCGGCACCTATATGGTGCGCGTGACCGCACAAGGCACTACCACGATGCGGAAAGTGGTGGTGAAATAAGTTAATTAGCAACGCTTTAATAAAGGGTCTCGGAAGAGGCCCTTTCTTTTTCTCTCAATTCGTGTAATTCGTGTAATTCGTGGAAAATTTTAGTATCTTTGCGGTCTCAAAATCCCAGAAACGATGAACGCACGAGTGAGCATTATTATGGGCAGCACGTCGGACCTTCCTGTGATGGAGGCTGCCTTCAAGTTCTTAGAGAGTAACGAAATCCCCTTTGAGGTGAAGGCCCTGTCGGCGCACCGCACCCCCGACGAGGTGGCCGAATACGCCAAGAGCGCACACACCCGCGGCATTGAGGTGATCATTGCCGGCGCCGGTATGGCCGCCCACCTGCCTGGCGTCATTGCCGCGATGACCCCCCTGCCCGTCATCGGCGTGCCCATCAAGTCCTCCCTTGAAGGAGTGGACGCCGCCCTGGCAATGCTCCAGATGCCCCCCGGCATTCCCGTCGCCACCGTGGCCATCAACGGCGCCCAGAACGCCGCCATCCTCGCGATGCAGATTATGGCCAACGGAGACCCCGTCCTCCGCGACAAGGTGGTGGCCCACAAACAGAATCTCAAACAGAAAATCGTCAAGGCCAACGACGACCTGGCCAATATCACCGACTACAAGTTCAAGGTTTGATTAGCATCCAAATTAAGAATTGAGAATTGAGAATTGAGAATTGAGAATTCAAAAGTTCACAGTCTTAATTCTTAGGTCTAAGGTCTATGGTCTAAAGTCTTAGGTCTTTGGTCTAAAGTCCTAGTTCTAAAGCATTTAGTCTTAAGTCTATGGTCTAAAGTCTTAGGTCTTCTAAAAAAAATAGTACTTTGCAATACAAGGTATTGTAAAATTTTATATCTTTGCCGCGTTTTTTAAAACAAAAAACTATGGCAATATCTACAGACAATATCACGTCACAGATGCGCAAGGGCTTCCTTGAGTATTGCATCTTGCTTATTATCAACAAGAAACCTGTATATGTGTCCGACATTATCGCGGAATTGAAGGAGGCGCACCTCATCGTGGTGGAGGGCACACTCTACCCGTTGTTGTCGCGGCTGAAGAACGCGGGGGTGCTCAACTATCATTGGCAGGAGTCGGTGCAGGGACCGCCCCGCAAATATTACGAACTTACTGCCGACGGGCGTGTTTTCCTGCAGGAATTGGAAGGGGTGTGGAACGATATCCAGCATACCATCCAGAAGGTGGGCGCCGACAGTTTGGTGCCGACAGAGTAGTTTATCATTGTAGAAATAAATATAAAACATTACCAATATGAAAAAGACATTGACCATAAACTTGGGTGGAACCGTGTTCCACATTGATGAGGATGCCTATCAGAAACTGAACAACTATTTGACCGAGTTGGGGCATCATTTCTCCGAAGAGGAGCGTCAGGAGATTATGAACGACATTGAGGCGCGCATTGCCGAGTTGTTTTCCGAACGGCTGCAACATCGCAATGTGGTGGAAATCAAGGATGTGGAGGAGGTGATAGAGACCTTGGGCAATCCTAACCAGTTTGAAGACGCCGAGGGTGGCAAAACGGGCGATAGTACGACTACCGCAGCACCCGGTGCGCCCGCGCCAGGCCGCCGCAAGTTCTACCGTGACGGCACGAACAAGAAGCTCGGGGGCGTGGCCGCCGGCATCGCCGCCTATATGGACTGGGATGTGACAATTGTGCGCGTGCTGCTGGTGCTGCTTTTTGTTTTCAGCATCGGCTGGACAATGCTGGGTTATGTGATTGTGTGGATTCTCACGCCGGAGGCCACCAGTGTGGCACAGCAACTGGAGATGCAAGGCGTGGACCCGACCATCAACAATATCCGCAATTTCAAGCCCCGGGAAGAGCCCTCCGCGAGTCGCGGCTCCGATGCACTGGGCATTATAGCCAAAGTGTTCTTGATCGTTGTTTTGGCTTCTATAGGGTTTTCACTTCTGGTGTCGGTGTTGGGGGTTTTCATCGTCTTGGGGATGCTGCTGTTCGATTTGATGCCGGGTATGACGCTCGGCACAATGGAGATTTTGCTGCTGGTGAGCGCATCGCTGTTCCTGCTCATTCCAGCGGTCGGACTGGTGTTGCTCTGCATCCGTCTTTTCAAACGTGACTCGCGCATTCCGGGCTGGTCGCTGGTCGTGATGGCCCTTCTCTTCGTGGCCAGCATCGTCACAATGGCGGTGTCGGGTGTGGGCGTGGCCAAGAAATATGTCAACGAACCCGGTCCCCGCTTCTGGGAAGAGGAGTATTACGAGAAATATTGGGAGAAGCCCCCTTTCTTGGAAAAAGAGCACGATACGGTGTATGTGGTGAAGGAGGACACGTTGCCGGCTATTAGCCATTAGCCGTTTGCTATTAGCTATTAGTCATAAAACCAATAATTTAATAGTTTAATAACTTAACAACTTAATATTTTATAGAGCGCGAAGAGAAAAAAATAGTAACAGGGTGCAACTATTCGCATTTTTTGCATCCTATTTAGAGGATATTGTGGGTGGACTTCGTGCTATTGTTTTTTTATTATTTTTGCACGCTTGAAAAAGTTTCTGAAAATATAGTTCTTATAATTAAAACCATAAAAAAATGAAGAGATTTTTCGCATTATTATGCAGCACCCTTATGATTGTTTCTGTGGCGTCGGCCCAGAAGTTGACTGTAATTGGCCCTGACGTGGCCCATAAGTCTCGCTCTTATATGCTAAACTCCCACCGCTGCGAAGCCCCTAATGGCACACGGTATCTTTATTCTTTTGCTGTAGATGACGGCGATGTCAAGAAAACCGACAAGGACTTTATATTTACCATAGAAGATGACCGGGTTACGAAGACCACGATGGATCATCCGGAAAATATGGGTTTCTTGAAATGTTATGACAATGAGGATGGTTTGGCAGCTTTCTACCTCAACAACAACCGCAAGGAAAAGGTGTACACCCTTTATCAGAATTCCGTTTCCCCCAACGGAGGCAAGGCACCCTGGAAGCCGGAGGAAATTCTCAACTTCACCTATGAGAAGCAGGACAACCTGATGATTGCCACGGCCATTTCACCTGACAAGAGCAAGAACCTGATTGCCTTCATCCAGCTTCAGCGCAAGGGATCCTACAAGGGCAATGTAGTGTGTGTGTTCGACAACAAGGGCGATATGATATGGCAGAACACGTTGGACTTGGATGTCAACACCGATTATTTCAGCATCATTGATATGGCCATCAACAACGACGGTGTTGTCTTTGCGGGTGTTTATACGTTCGATGCCCCCAGCAATCACACCCGCACCAACGAGGCCTTGTCAATGTATGAGATTACGGAGAGCAACACTGCAAGCGTCACCGAAAATGTGAAATTCCATATCAGCAACGGCAAGATGATTGTGGGCAAGTCGGGTAAGATTCACATTGGCGGCTACTATTATCAGGATTTGAAAAAGAACGAGAACGGTTCCTATATTGTCACGTACGATCCCAAGAGTTCCAACTTCACCTCCATCAGCAACCAGGATTTCCCGGCCACTTACAAGGAGAAGAATCCAGGCGGTCTGCTGGCCGGTTTCTTCTGCAACCAGGAATACCACGTATCGACAGAGGCACTTTATGAGTGCTCCAACGGCGCCGTGGTGCTGCTGGGCGAGCAGAAGACGATGCGTGCGGTGCAAAACCAGCAGGGTATGACCACCTACTACTACCTCACCAAGAACATTGTCTATAACAAGACTGATGCCAACGGCGATATCGACAAGTTCGAGTTGTTTGACAAGAAGCAGATGGCCACTGCCGGCACGAGCGGGTTTTCCTACAAAAGGGTAGGCATCTCCTGTTATCCTTTCTTCGATAATGACAAGATTTATATCCTTTATGCCGACAACCTCAACAACTATAAAGGAAAGTCGGGTGTGCCCTACAAGGCCATTATGTCCGGAAAAGCACTCTATTGCTGTACATTGCTCACCATTGACGAAAACGGCAACGGAAGCACCAAGAAGTTGCTCAGCAACAAGGACGACAAACGTATAGTTACCACGCCGCTTTTCTTTGACGGCAATGACTTTATCGTGGTGGAAGAGACGAAGAAACAGCTCAACATCTCCAAACTCTCCGTTAACTAATCTTAATATCATTTTACAATCAGGCAAATGAGTAAGCTAAGAAAATGCTTGTGGGGCGTAGTGTTGCTGCTGGTCACCTCAGTGGCCTTCGGGCAGTATGATATGTCCCAGTACAAACCTCTGCAATCAAAGGGCCCGATGCCTTCCGATTTTTCCAAAATTGCCTCCACCGACAAGAACCTCACCGACTACACCATCCGGTTGAAACGGCTGGTGATGAACGGGGATATTCTCTATGGCACGAAGTTGAACGATTATGTCAACACCATTGTGGACAATTTGTTGAAGGATGACCCCGTCCTGCGCTCGAAGTTGCACATCTACATTGTCAAAAGTGCCGAGGTGAATGCCTATGCCACTTCCAATGGTCTGGTGCTGGTCAATATGGGCTTGCTGGCGCAGGTGTCGAATGAGAGCGAGCTGGCCTTTGTGCTGGGGCACGAAATCGCCCACTATGCGGAGAAGCACGTCGATGCGTTCAACACCTACCGCGATTCCATCAAGAAGCAGGAGGGAATGGACTATTATCTGAAATACCACAACCGTTCGAGGGCTCACGAACTGGAAGCTGACCGAATATCCATTGAGCGCTATATGAAGAAATCCCCCTACAGTTATACTGTGATGGACGGCATCTTCGACGTGTTGCAGTACTCCGACCTGCCGTTTGATGAGGTGCCCTTTCCGAAGAGTATGGTGGAGGCGGATTTCTACCAGTTTTCGGACAAGTATTTTCTGGTCAACATCACGCCCATCAGCAACCGGGCCAATATGGTGGACACCTTGTTCACGCACCCCAACATCGAGCGTCGTCGTGCCGCCGCGCAGCAGCTGGTCAAGGGCATCCCTGAAGCGGGACGCTCCGTGTTTGTGCAGTCCGAGGCCCTCTTCAACGAGGTGCGCGAGATTGCCCGTTTCGAGTGCGTCGGCATATACCTGAACGACCACCAGTACGACCGCGCCTTCTACAATACCTACGTGCTGCAGCGTTCCCATCCCAACAACCCTTATCTTCAACAGGCCCTTGTGAATGCTTTTTACGGCATTTCCAAACATAAGAACTACGGCCAGGTAAGCGACGTGCTCGAATCTTACAAAGAAATAGAGGGTGAGATGCAGCAAACCAGTTACTTTTTCTCCAAGCTCTCCAAACAGGAGGCTTCACTGCTTGCCTTTCGCGAGGCTTGGAAGGCTTGGCGTCAGTACCCCGACAACCTCTATTACCAAGAGGTGATGGAAGATGTGATGAAGGACATCGTTGTCAAGAACAAACTGAAATACACCGACTTCTCCGACTATCCGATGGGCACTGACCCGTCCACCATCGCGGTGGAGGACAATACACCGCAGGACTCCACCATCAACAAGTATGCCCGCATTCGCCAGCAGAATAAGCCCAACAAGGTTGTCCCCACCGAAAAATTCAAAACGATGAACTATATGCTGGTGGACATCCACAGTGACTCTGCTTTCGTGGAGATGATGAACAAAGTGGTCAGGCAGGCGGAAGACGATGCGGTGCTTGACCTGGTTGCCCAAAAGAAACAACCCGCCGAGGTGAAGAGCATTGTCATCACCCAGCCGCAATATTTTGTCAAGACCACCAAGAAAAACAGCGTGACCCGGACCCTCTCACTGAAGAAGAGCGATCAGCTGAAGATAATTCTCGAAAAATCGGCTAAAAAACTGAATCTGGGTGCGAAAGCTTTTGTGATGTCGGATGTTTTGGCCTTGAGTACAGAAGATTACAACAAGTATGTCAAGTTGCAGCAGTGGATGAACGATTACTTCCAGAGCGACAATATCGAGATGGTGCACTCTTTGTCCAGTGATATGAACGATGTGTACGACCTGACTGGCACTTCTACCTTCTGCATTGCCGCCGTACAGCGCTCAAAAGGCAAGTTTATGAATTTCCAGAAAATCCAGGATATTCTTCTTTCTGGAATATGCCCCTATTACCTGATTCCCTCTCTGTTGGAATTCGGATTGCCCCAATACAGTACGGAAATGTACCTGATGATTGTGGATATGGAAAAGGGCAAGAGCCTTGTGTCTGCCCACGACAGTCAGGAGTCCGCTATGAGTGACGCTTATGTCAATGCGTTTATGTATAAACAATTGTATAAATTCGTAAAGGGAAAATGATGAAAAAGACACTATTGTTGGCCGTAGCCCTGCTTCTCGGCGTCGCCACTATGGCGCAAGGCCCCGGATATTTAGGAAAGCATTTCATTATCAACGCGGATTGCCGTTTTTCTCCCTCCTGGCTTCATCCCAATCCGCTCTCAAGTGCCCTTGACGAGCGTTTTCCCGGCGATTACCACGCCCATCGCTTTCTGGGCCTTAACTATATTGCCAATCCAAGTGTAGAGATGATCATAACAGAAAACAGTACTGTCGGTCTGGGCTATAATTTCTACAGGTCTCCTTTCAATGGCCGGGTGTGGCGTGATTATGAAATCTATGACTATCAATACCTTAGCTGGGATAAAGAATTCACCGGTACGGTGACCGCCCACGGATTCAACGCTTTCTACAAAATCTATCCTTTCGACAATTACGCTCCTATGGGCTACTATTTGAAATTTATGGTGGATGGATTTTTCTATCATTTCAACCTCGACAATCCGTTGCCTCAGAGTATGGTGAGCCACTTCCCGGAGTTGAGCAAGGATCACGGTGTTCTGTTCGGCGCCAAGATGGAGGTGGGTCGCGATTACCTTTTCTTCAACTGTCTGCGTTTTTCTATGGGCGTTTCGCTGGGTGCCACCTTCGGTGGCTTCAAGGGCACCGCTGTCTTTGACAGGTACCCTGACAATTACGGAAATCTCACTCCCGACAATTATGCCCGCAACAGAATCCTCTCCGCCTACTGGTTCGGCTTGAAAGTGGGCATCGGGGTGCTGACGTTCTAATGTGGAGCTGTTAAATTATTAAGCTATTAAGTTATTAAGTTGTTAAACTATAGTTTGGCAATGATATAGCAGTTGACTCGTAAAAGCAAAAGAGATTGTTTCCCCATCACTTTTTACCCGTGGCACGGCAGTGCCGCGAGGCGCCAACTCCCCTTCTGGTTTTCAGAAGGGGTGCCCGAAGGGCGGGGTAGTTAATATGGATTATAATTCCTTAATTTATAGAAAGGTTGCGGACAAGATATCCTTGTTTCAAGAATTGTCGTTGATTGTCATATTATTTCTGCCAAGGTATTCATATTCTTTTATATTACTACCCCGGCCTACGGCCACCCCTTCTACAATAGAAGGGGAATTTTGGCGCGTCCGCACTGGTGTGCGGACAACGAAAGTTGGAGGCATTAGACATATAAAAAATACTGAATAATTATGGAATGATGTCGTTAAACTGTTGATTTTTCAATCCAATAGTCAATACTTCAGAGCAACACCTGTATCATTACCAAACATTAACGAATCACCACTAATCGCAAATCGCCTCACAAATACACGCACACTCCAACCACCCCGCAGATCAGGATGAGCAGGATGGGGCTGATTTTGTATTTCCAGGAGGCGATGAAGACGGCGGCGAAGAGGATGCAGCTGCAGACGAACTGGAATGTCTGCGAGCCGGGGGTGCCGAAGTTCTCGGCAGTGAGCAGCAACAGGGCCGCGGCGGCAATGAGCCCCACAACGGCCAGTCGCAGCACAGAGAGGGTGGCGGCCACGATGGGGTTGTCCTTGTGCTTGTGCAGCAGACGGCTCACAATCAGCATCAGGATGAAGGGGAGCAGGATGACGGAGAAGGAGGCCAGAAACGCCCCGGCCACGCCGAGGGTGGGGGAGTAGCCCGCGTTCACCACGGCGGTGTAGCCTGTGTAGGTGGCGGTGTTGATGCCCACCGGTCCGGGCGTGATCTGCGAGGTGGCCACGATGTCAGTGAACTCCTGCGTGGTCATCCAGCCGTTTTTCTCCACCACTTCGTTCTGGATGAGCGCGATCATCGCATAGCCGCCGCCGAAGGTGAAGATGCCGATCTTCACGAAGGTGTAGAAGAGTTTCCAGAAAATCATAACGCGCCCTCCTTCCTGTTTTTAAGATAGCCGTAAAGCATCCCGCCCGCGATGGCCGCGAGCACTATCCAGGTGGGGGAGACGCCCAGCAGGTAGATGAGCAGGGCCGCCACGATGGGAATCCAGCAGTTGCGCCAGCTGATCTTGGCGGTTTTGGCCAGCGTGAACACCGGCACGGCGATGAGTGCCACCACGGCGGGACGTATGCCTTTGAAGATGGCCTCCACCACCGCATTGCCGCGCAACTGGTGGAAGAAGATGGCCAGCCCGATGATGATGAGAATCGGCACCAGGATGTTGCCTAACACCGCCACTATCGCCCCGCGCAGTCCACGCAGCCGTTGCCCGATTTGGGTGGCCATATTGACCGCAAAAATGCCGGGCATTGCCTGTGAAACAGCCATTATATCCATAAAATCTTCTTTGTCAATCCATTGCCGACGATCCACCAATTCCTTTTCCATCAAGGGAATCATCGCGTAGCCACCTCCGATGGTGAAAGCGCCGATTTTGAAAAAGGAATAGAAGAGTTGTGCAAGCTGTTTCAAGACGGTTATTTTTTTTGAGGTTGCAAAAATAGAAAAAATTGTATATTGCGGCGCTTTTCCATAAAAGGTCGAAAATCCTTTTTTGGAAATGTAATTAATTGATAGAATATGAAATATAATAAACCCTATTACATCTTGTCTCTCTTCACGATAGCGGCTTTGCTGCTGTTTTCCGCGCAATCGCTCAAGGCGGCGCAGAGTGAGGAAGAGGGATTCAATGCTGGTCCTTTCATTATTGAGCACGTCATCGACAGCTACGGCTGGCACATCTGTGGCGACGGTGACAAAAGTGTGACGATACCTCTGCCCATCATTCTTTTCGATGATGGTCTTCAGGTGTTCAGTTCCTCGCATCTGCACCACGGCGAGGCCGCCTACAACGGCTATGCGATGGGCTGGGGCGAGAACAAGGGCAGCATTGTCAAGCTGCAGGACGACTACACCGGCCACCTCGAGGAGGGGCAGGAGTATGCCGTGGACCACGTCTGCAAGTTCAACATCTCCATCACCAAGAATGTGTGTGCGCTTTTCCTCTCTTTGGCGCTGATTATCTGGATATTCCTCTCTGTGGCCAAACAGTACGAGCGTCATCCTAACGAGGCCCCGCGCGGCCTGCAGGGACTGATAGAGCCCGTGGTGGTGTTCCTCCAGGATGAGGTTATCAATCCTTCTTTGGGCGACAAGGCTGCCAAGTACACGCCTTATCTGCTCACGCTCTTCTTCTTTATCCTGTTGAACAACCTGATGGGCATCATCCCCATCTTCCCGGGCGGTGCCAATCTCACCGGCAACATTGCCGTGACCGGCATCTTGGCCCTCTTCACCTTTTTCATTACACAATTCTCAGGCAACAAGGAGTATTGGAAGGATATCGTCAACACGCCGGGCGTGCCCTGGTGGCTGAAGATTCCCCTGCCCATTATGCCCTTTGTGGAGTTCATCGGCATCTTCACCAAGCCCTTTGTGCTGATGGTGCGACTTTTCGCCAACATCACCGCTGGACACATCATCATCCTGGGTTTCATCTCCCTGATATTCATTTTCGGGCAGATGACACCGGTCCTCGGTTTTGCCGTGTCGCCCGTCTCCGTGCTTTTCTACATCTTTATGGGCTGTCTTGAGTTGCTGGTGGCCTTCATCCAGGCCTTCGTCTTTACTCTGCTCAGCGCCATCTACATCGGAATGGCCTGCGGTAATGAGGAACACGAGGAGCACGCCGAATTAGCTAAGTAAACCCTTTTAATCACTTAAATTAATAAATTATGTCACTCTTAAACGTTTTATTGCAAGCCAGCGGTTTGGCTCTCGGTTATCTTGGCGCCGCCATCGGTGCCGGTCTCGGTGCAATTGGTGCCGGTCTCGGTATCGGTAACATCGGCCGCGATGCAATGTCTGCCATCGCCCGTCAGCCTGAAGCAGCTGGTGACATCCGTACCAATATGATCTTGGCTGCCGCCTTGATCGAAGGTGTCGCCCTGTTCGCCATCGTGGTGTGCTTGCTCGTTGCCATTAAGTAACAATGACCCGATAGGTTGCCGCTGCGGTTGGCGGCGGCAACCTGTTTTTTATTAAGAGATTACAATTATTTAAAAACAAGATATGGAACTCATAAAACCCTCTTTCGGACTTATTTTCTGGATGCTCATCGGTTTTAGCATCCTGTTTTTCATATTAGCCAGGTTCGCCTGGCCTGTCATCACCAACGGCATCGCCAGCCGCAACAAGAAAATCCAAGACCAGTTGGATGAGGCCGCCAAAGTGCACGAGGAGATGGAGAAAATCCACCTCCGTCACGACGAGATGGTGGCGCAGGCCAAGGCCGACCGTGATGCTATCCTGGCCGAGGCCCGCAAAATCAGCGCTGAAATCCAGGAGAACGCCAAGGTCAAGGCCGACAGCGAGGCGCAGGCCATCATCGAGGAGGCCAAGAAGGCTATCCATTTCGAGAAGATGAAGGCGATGACCGATGTGAAGAACGAGATTGCCAACCTCTCCATCGACATTGCGGAGAAGGTCATAACTCAAGAACTCTCCGACAAGGCCAAACAGGAGCAGCTCATCTCCAAATGGGTGGAGGAGAACCAGTTGAACTAAAAGAAAACATTGACACACACTTTTCCAGATATAAAAAGGTCCCGCAAAATACGGGACCTTTTCTATTGGAAAAAAATGTATTTTTGCATTGTATTTTCAATAGGATGTCATTCTAGATTTAATAACCTTAAATAATTATCACTATGAAAAAAGCATTACTGACTTTGACTTTGATTGTGGCGGTGTTCTCTTTCGCTATGGCCCAGCCCCGCACCATTGGCGCCCGTTTGGGTATCGCCGAGGAGTTTTCCTATCAACACGGAATCGGATACGACTTTATGTTCGATATTTCTGCTGGCGTGGAGAATGTGTGGAGCCAGTACCGTTCCGCTACCGCTACCATTATGTTCGACTGGATTTTCAATTGGGGCGGCAATTTCAGCCTTTATTTGGGTCCTGGTCTCGGCGCGACATACGGTTTCGGCACCTATTGGGATGATGTGGAACCCGATTCACCCATCTTGGATATCACCCAAAAGAAAAAATTCGGACTTCTTTTCGGCGCACAGGTGGGTGTGGAGTATGCTTTCGACATTCCGTTGACCCTCAGCTTGGACGTGCGTCCTATGGGAAATCTCCTCTCTTTTTCCAGTTTCAGGGATAATCCCAGCTACATCGTGGCGCGTCTGGTCAACGTCGGCATTGGCATCCGCTATCGTTTCGATTAGTTCTCGTTGAGGAGGCAGGAGAATGTCGCTGTTATTCTGTGACATAGTGGAGAAATTGGACCGCAAGTTCCTGATACTCGTCAACGGGCATCACGCGCCGTGGTTGGACCGGCTTTTCTGGGCCATCACGCAGACCTACGCGTGGATTCCGTTCTACCTGCTGGTCATTTACCTGCTGTTCCGTTGTTATCGTGGACACACTTGGCAGGTGCTGCTGCTTGTGATGCTGGCGGTGGCGCTCTCCGACGTCATCTCCTCGGGCATCTGCAAGCCCCTGCTGCACCGGTTGCGCCCTACGCACACCCCCGGCCTGGTCGAGCATCTGCGCATCTTCGTGAGACCCAACGGCACACCCTATTACGGTGGCCGCTTCGGCTTCCCCTCCTCCCACGCCACCAACAGCACCACCATCGCCATCCTGACCTACGCGCTGCTCGCACCCTTTGTGCGGAAACGCTGGCTCCTGGCCCTTTTTATGGTCTTTTACGTGCTCCTCTTCTGCTATACACGGCCCTATTTCGGAGTGCATTACCCCACCGACATCCTCGCGGGCTGGTGCCTCGGCACCGCCGTCGGTCTGTCAGTCGTCGTCTGGGCGCGTCGCCATTACCTGCCCCGTTGCTACCAGGGAGAAGCCCTCGCCCAAGTACCTTTTGATTACGGCAATTACAAACTTTAAAAATTATACCATTATGTTAAGTAAAAAAATCGAAGAAGCTATCAACAACCAAATCAACGCCGAAATGTGGTCGGCTTACCTCTATCTCTCAATGGCTGCCCAATGTCACGACCTCGGTTATGGCGGTATGGCCAACTGGTTTGAGATTCAGTTCAAGGAAGAACAGGATCACGCCCAGATTTTCTACAACTACGTCATCTCCCGTGGAGGCCGCGTGATTCTCAAACCCATCGATAAGGTGCAGACTGAGTGGAAAGACGCTTTGGCGATGTTTGAAAACACGCTCGAGCACGAGCAGGTGGTTACTTCACTCATCAACAACCTGTTTGCGTTGGCTACCAAGGAAAAAGACTATGCCACGCAAAGTATGCTGAAATGGTTCATCGACGAACAGGTGGAGGAAGAGGAGAATGCCCGCGCGCTGATTGACAGTCTCAAGATGATCAATGGCAATGGATACGGGCTCTATATGCTCGACAAAGAGCTGGCTGCCCGCACCTATACCCAAGCTTCTCCCCTGACCAAAGAGGAATAACATTCCAACGAATTCACTATGAGAAGACTCTTTTCACTGTTTATCCTGCTGGTCTGTTGTGTGTCGGTTTGGGCACAGAACGAGACCATTGATTTGAAAGCCTACTTCAAGGGCAAGTATATGGCCGACCGTGTGACTGGCCTGAGCTGGCGCCCCGGCACCGACACCTATGCCTACATTGACGATGACCACAACATCAAGCTGGTGGATGCCGCCAAGGGCAAGGAGACGATGTGGCTCTCCTCCGCCGATCTCGCGGCGCAAGGGGTCAGCAATCTCCGCAGCTTCGGCTGGATTGATGCCAACACCATCTACGTGCCCCGCACCCACACTATCCTCGCATCCGTGAAGGGCAAAACCACCTCGGAGACCCTCGGCGATGTGGACTGGGACAATGTCATCGACCAGTCGGTGAAGAACCGCCTCTTTGTCATCAAGAACGATGAAGGCGTTTTCGTGCAGACCGCCCTCAACAGCTACAAGCCCATTCTGCTCTGTCCCGACACGGGCAAGAACATCGTCTTCGGCGAGTCGGTGCACCGCAGCGAGTGGGGCATCGACGAGGGCCAGTACCTCTCCCCGAAGGGCAACTTCATCGCTTTCTACCGTATGGACGAGAGTATGGTGGAGGACTATCCGCTGGTGAACACCGCCACGCCCATCGCGACGGTGGAGAATATCAAGTACCCGATGGCGGGCCGCAATTCCCACGTGGTCACCCTCGGCATCTTCGACGTGGCCCAGTCGGCCAAGGCGGGCAAGCCCGTTTACCACTACATCAAAACCGACAAGGCTGATGGCGAATTCCTCACCAATGTCACCTTCTCCCCCGACGAGCAATACATCTACATTACGCACCTCAACCGCGAGCAGAACCACTCCAAGCTCATCCGCTACGACCTGCGCACCGGCGACAAGCTCAAGGTCCTCATCGAGGAGACCGACAGCCGCTATGTGGAGCCCGTGGACCGGATGATCTTCCTCAAGGACAATCGCTTCCTCTGGTTCAGCAAGAGCGACGGATGGCATCATCTCTACCTCTATGAGTCCGACGGCAAGCTGATCCGCAAGGTGGTGGACGGCCGTTTCGATATCGTGGAGTATTGCGGGAAGGACGAGAAGGAGCAATACGTCTATTTTACCATCGCCCCGCAGGAGAAACCCGTCAACCAGTATGTGTGCAAGGCCTCTCTCGCCGATGGCAAGGTCACTCGTCTGGCCTCCGCCGACGGTACGCACACTCCGCTGTTCAACGACAAGATGACCTACTTCGTGGATTATTTCACCAACATCACCACGCCGCGTGTCATCTCGGTGGTGAACAACCAGGGCAAGACCACAAAGACCATCCTCACCTCCAAGAATCCCTACAAGGATTGTGCGATGGGCACCACCACGATATTCCCCATCCGCAACCGCGTGGGCGATACGCTCTGGTGCCGTATGATTACCCCGCCCAATATGGATCCCAGCAAGAAGTATCCTTGCCTGATCTATGTGTATGGCGGTCCGCATTCGCAGCTGGTTACCAACACCTTCATCTCCGGCGGCGTCTTCTTGGAGTTTATGGCGCAGCAGGGTTATGTGGTCTTCACGCTCGACAACCGCGGCACGCAGAACCGTGGCGCCGAGTTCGAGAAGTGTATCCACCGCAACCTCGGTGTGAAGGAGGTGGAAGACCAGATGTGTGGCGTTGAATATCTGAAGAAGCTGCCATACGTGGATTCCGAGCGCATCGGTCTGGATGGCTGGAGCTACGGTGGCTTTATGACGCTTTCGCTGATCACGCAGCATCCCGAGGCGTTCCGCGCGGCCTCCTGTGGCGGTCCCGTGGTCAACTGGGAATGGTATGAGGTGATGTACGGCGAGCGCTATATGGACACGCCCCAGGAGAATCCCGAAGGCTATGCCAACGCCAACCTTATCCCCAAGATCAAAAACGTGAAGTGTCCGTTGCTGGTGATGCACGGCTGTCAGGACCATACCGTGGTGTGGCAGCATACCCTGGAGCTGATGCGCCAGGCCGTGACCGACGGTGTGGAGATTGAATACTTCCCCTACACCGCATACGACCACAACGTGATTGGTCCCGAACGTGTGCATCTTTGGAACAAGTTGCTCCGTTTCCACAACCAGAACCTCAAAGGTGAGTAATGAAGAGATTGTTCATTGCCACCAAAGTCACTTTGGATGAATCATACACCCGTCTCGTGGCGCAGTTGCAACAGGAACTGCGCCACGATGACGTTGTGTGGGTGCAGCCTGCGATCCGCCATATCACATTGCGTTTCATCGGGGCCACGCCACCCGATAGGGTGGAGGGCATCCGCGAGGCTTTGCGGCAGGTGTGTGCCGAGAGTGCACCGTTTTCGTTGGAACTCAATAAGATGGGAGCCTTCGGTAGCCGTTACAAGCCGGAGGTACTCTGGCTGGGCTTTGAGGAGTTCCAGCCTTTCCGCCAGCTCTTCGACCGACTGGAACCGCGTCTTCTGGCCCTTGGCGTGGAAGCGAACTACGGCAATTTTGTGCCCCACATCACGCTGGGGCGCGTGAAAGGGGTGGTGGACAAATCGCGGTTCTGGAAACGGGTGGATGCCCTGACACCGACCTTCTCGCAAAGCGTGCCCGTTCACGAACTGACCCTCTTCCAAAGTTTCCTCCATAAAGAGGGACCTGAATACAAACCACTGCTTACCTGCAAATTGGGAGAGCAGATGGTGGGCATACAGTAAAAACTGACAAATTTTTCGTACCTTTGTGCCCTCTTTTTCAAAAGAGGCCAAAAATCGTTAACTATATGGAGGATAATATTTTTGCCGAAGATAAACTTGTCGTGACCGGGGCGCGCGAGAACAATCTCAAGGACATATCCCTGACGATACCGCAGCAGAAACTGGTGGTTATCACCGGTTTGAGCGGCAGCGGCAAGTCGTCGCTGGCCTTCGACACCATCTATGCGGAGGGGCAGCGCCGGTATATGGACACCTTCTCCGCGTATGCCCGCCAGTTCATCGGCAACCTCGAACATCCGGATGTGGACCGCATCACTGGTCTCAACCCGGTGATCTCCATTGAGCAGAAGACCGTCAACAAGAATCCGCGCTCCACGGTGGGCACCATCACCGAGGTGTACGACTTCATGCGTCTGCTCTATGCCCGCGTGGCTGAGGCCTTTTCCTACAATACGGGCGAGAAGATGGTGCACTATACCGAAAAGGAGCTCATCGACCTGATTACCACCCGTTATGACGGCCGTTCCATCACCATTCTCTCTCCTGTGGTAAAGCGTCGCAAGGGACATTATAAAGAATTGTTCGAGAACCTTCGCAAACAGGGCTTCACGCGGGTGCGTGTGGATGGTGTGATACGCAAACTGCTCCTCAATATGCAGGTGGACCGCTACAAGATCCATGATATTGAGCTCGCCATCGACACGCTCAACGTAACGCAATACTCCAAGGTGCGCCTTGCCAACAGCATCCATATCGCAATGAAATACGGCAAGGGCGCCATTATGGTCATCGACAACGACACGAATGAGGTGAAGAACTACAGCAAGTTCCTGATGTGTCCCTCCACGGGATTGTCTTATCCGGAGCCCGAGCCTAACACCTTCTCGTTCAATTCGCCCTACGGGGCCTGCGAGCATTGCAACGGCCTCGGCATTGTCTCCGAAATCGACCTTGAAAAGATTATCCCCGACCCGTCGAAGTCCATCAAGAAGGGTGGCATTGTGGCTATCGGGGAGTATAAGAATACGATGCTGTTCCGGGAGTTGGACGCGTTGGCCGCCAAGTATCATTTCTCTTTGTCGGACCCCATCCGCGACTTGTCGGAACAAAATCTCAATATGGTGCTGTACGGCTCGCCGGAGCTGCTCCACGTGCAGCGCGAGTACTCGGGTCTTGCTCCCATCAAGAAGAGTTTTGAAGGCGTCATCAACTATATCCAGAATCTCAATGCCGACACGATGCCGGCCTCTTTGCGCAAGTGGGTCAACCAGTTCATCAACACGGTGCCCTGTCCGCATTGCGGCGGCACGCGCCTCAAGAAGGAGTCGCTGCATTTCCGCCTCGCCGGCAAGAACATCGCCGAACTGTCACGGATGGACATCTCGGATCTGGCCGAGTGGATAAAAAATCTGCCCAAGCATCTGACCGATGCCCAGAACCGCATCGCCACCGAAATCCTGCGCGAAATCTCCTTCCGTCTGCAGTTCCTGTGCGATGTGGGCATCCAGTACCTGTCGCTCGACCGTTCCGCGGCTTCGCTCTCGGGCGGTGAGGCGCAGCGCATCCGGTTGGCCACGCAAATCAGCTCGCAGCTGGTTAACGTGATGTATATTCTCGATGAGCCCAGCATTGGTTTGCACCAGCGCGACAACCAGATGCTCATCCAGTCTCTCAAGGAGTTGCGCGACCTGGGCAACAGTGTCATTGTCGTGGAACACGACCGCGATATGATGGAGGCCGCCGACTATATCGTTGATGTGGGCCCCTACGCGGGCGAAAATGGCGGCCGGGTGATGGCGTGCGGCACCTACGACGAGATTTTGAAAGCCGACTCGCTCACCGCCGACTACCTGACTGGACGCAAGAAAATTGTGGTTCCCAAGAAGCGCCGCCCCGGCACGGGCGAGATGCTCACGCTCATCGGCGCCACCGGCAACAACCTCAAAGATGTGACGGTTGATTTCCCGCTGGGCACCTTCATCTGCATCACCGGGGTCTCGGGCAGCGGCAAATCCACCCTCATCAACGACACCCTATTCCCCATCCTCAACCAGCATATCTACCACTCCGAGAAGAAACCCAAACCCTATACGGAGATTTTGGGACTTGAACACATCGACAAGGTCATTGAAATTGACCAGCAGCCCATCGGGCGCACGCCCCGGTCCAACCCTGTGACCTACGTGGGCGTGTTCGACGACATCCGCAAGCTCTTCTCCGAGCTGCCCGAATCGAAAATCCGCGGCTACAAGCCGGGCCGTTTCTCGTTCAACGTGTCGGGCGGCCGCTGTGAGGAGTGCAAGGGGGCCGGCGTGCAGACCATCGAGATGAATTTCCTCCCCGACGTGTATGTGACCTGCGAGAAATGCGGCGGCAAACGCTATAATGACGAAACTTTGGAGGTGCGCTACAAGGGCAAGTCCATCAACGATGTGCTGGAGATGGATATTGAGCACGCCATCGAGTTCTTCGAGAACGTGCCCTCCATCGTAGCTCCGTTGCGCACGATGGAGGAGGTGGGTCTCGGCTATCTGCGGCTGGGACAGTCCTCCACCACCCTTTCCGGCGGCGAGGCGCAGCGCGTGAAGCTGGCCGCCGAACTGTCGCGGAAAGAGACGGGCCGTACCCTCTACATCCTGGACGAGCCCACCACGGGACTCCATTTCCAGGATATTGCCATCCTGTTGAAGGTGCTTGACCAACTGGTGGAGCGCGGCAATACCGTCATCGTCATCGAGCACAATATGGACGTAATCAAGATGGCCGACTGGATTATCGATATGGGACCGGATGGCGGCCGCTCGGGCGGCGAGGTGGTCGCAGTGGGTACTCCTGAACAGATTGTCAAGAAAAAGGTCGGATATACGGCCAAGTTTTTAGCCAAAGAACTGAAAAAATGATAAAGAGAATGGATCATTTTCTGGATATGGACGACGAGTTCCTGTCATTGGAGCGCGCCGCCTATGTCTTGTTGGGGGTGCCTTACGACGGCACCAGCACGTTTGTAAAGGGCGCCGACAAGGGCCCTCAGGCTATCCTTGACGCTTCCGACAGCCTGGAACTGTATGATGTGCAATATGATACGGAGGCGTATAAGGCCGGTATCTATACAGACTATTATGAGTACGATCTCTGCACTCCAGAGGCGATGGTGAAGTCGGTATATGGGCGCGTGTCTCATTTTCTGGATATGGGCAAGCGCGTGGCGATGGTGGGAGGAGAGCACTCCGTGTCGGTGGGCGCCATCCGCGCGATGAGCGAGCGCTTCCCGGACCTTACCGTTCTGCAGATTGACGCGCACGCCGATTTGCGCGACGAGTACCACGGGTCGCCCTACAACCACGCGTGTGTGATGCGCCGTGCCCAGGAGTGCGCCCGCGTGGTGCAGGTCGGCATCCGTAGCGTCTGCGAGGAAGAGCAGTGTAACATTGTGCCTGAGAACATCTTCTACGCCCACAACATAGTGGGGCGCACAGGATGGGAAGATGAGGTTGTGGAACGCCTGACCGGCAATGTTTACATCTCCTTCGACTTGGACGGCCTCGACCCTTCGATACTGCCGGCCACCGGCACGCCCCTGCCGGGCGGACTGCAGTGGTATCCCACGCTCAACCTGCTGGAAAAGGTGTTTCGTGCTAGAAGGGTGGTGGGTTTCGACGTGGTGGAACTCTGCCCGCAGGAGGGCAATGTGGTCAGCGACGTGCTGGCCGCCTCGTTAGTGTATAAGATGATGGGGATGATGAAGTGATTTTGTCGAAAAAAAAATAAAATTTTCCTCAAGAAATTTATCGCGATACAATAAAAATAATTACTTTTGCACCCTTGAAAATTAACTGATTGTATAATTTAAAACACTATTATTATGGATTTAGCGAACATTATCTCCTCTCTTACCGGGAACAATATGATTGGTGAGATCAGCAAGAAATTCAACATTGACCCCAATAAGATTATTTCGGTCATCAAAGCGGCCATCCCCAAATTCTTGGCAAGAATGCAGCAGAATGCCTCCACGGCGGCAGGTGCTTCCGCATTGGCTCAGGCGTTGGGCAACCACGCAGGACAAGGCTTCAACATTAACATTGAGGATGGTATGAAGATTCTCGGCAAGATCTTCGGCAACAATCTCAACTCGACGATTTCCGGCCTCTCCTCCCAGACCAACACCACCAACGACCAGGTGTCCAACATCCTGGCTTCCATCGCCCCCAACCTGCTCTCTATTCTCGGCAAGAACGGTGGTAACGTTGTGGGCAACCTCGGCAATCTGCTGGGCGGTCTGTTAGGCGGCGGCGCTGCCTCCTCCAACACTGGCTCTGTGGGCGGCAAGCTGCTGGGTGGCCTTTTGGGCAAACTGATCAAGAAATAAGTTTACAATGAAAAAACAGAACCACCTTTTTCTCAAGGGCCTTTTCTTCCTTTGTCTGGCTCTTATTGTCATTTCTTGTAACAAGAAAAAAGAGTTTGTTGAAAATCCCGATATGGAGTACCGCACACTGGGCAGCACCGGTCTGCGTGTGGGCGTCATCGGCCTTGGCTGCGGCGGCTTCGACGACATCGACTCCGCCACCTCCCGCGAGCTTGTGACCTACGCCCTTGACCACGGGATGAACTATATGGACATCTACGACGCCAATCCTAAGGTGCGCAGCAATATCGGCTACGGCCTCGGTGACCGCCGCGAAGAGATGATTATCCAGGGCCATATCGGCTGCTGGTGGAACGGCGACAGTTACGAGCGTACCCGCGATGTGGAAAAATGCAAAACCGGCTTCGAAGACCTGCTGAAACGCCTCAATACCGACTATATAGACATCGGTATGATGCATATTTTCGACAAGATGGAAGAGTGGGAGGCCGTGCAGGGCAGCGACTATCTGCAATATGTCAAGGACCTGAAAGCGCAGGGCAAGATCAAGCACATCGGTGTGAGCAGCCACAATGCTGAGGTGGCCCTCGCCATCGCCAAGAGCGGGCTTGTGGAGGTCATTATGTTCAGCCTAAACCCCGCCTTTGATCGCGTGCTGTCAGGCAAGAGCCCTTGGGACCCCGCTACGTTTGACAATATGCTGCCGGGCATTGACCCTGTGCGGGTGGAACTGTACGACTACTGCGCCCAGCACAACATCGCCATCACAGTGATGAAGACCTTCGGCGGTGGCGACCGACTGCTGGATGCCGAGAAGTCACCGTTGAAGATGGCCCTCACCCGCGAACAGTGTTTCGCCTACGTGCTGGCCAAGCCCTGTGTGGCTACCGCTTTGTGCAGCATCGACAGCGCCTCCAAGGTGGACGAGTACCTGCACTACCTCAAGGCCACCGACGAGGAGAAGGATTACAACGCGGCGCTCAACAAGGCCACGGCGCAAGCCGAAGGCTGCAAGGGCGACTGCACCTACTGCAAGCACTGTGCCCCCTGTCCGGTGGGCATCGACATAGCCAAGGTCAACCAGCTGATGGACAAGGCCCAGCAGGCCGGCAAGGTAACCGACGAGCTGGCGGCCGAGTACAAGGCGTTGGAGCACCACGCCTCCGAATGTGTGGGATGCGGACAGTGCGAGGAGCGCTGTCCCTTCGACGTGCCCGTGCGTGAGAAAATGAAGGAAACGGCCAAGGTGTTCGGGTATTAGCCCGGCGCTACGCTTTAGCTCAACTCCTCTTGTGCCCGTGCATAGTCTTTCGGAATGCCGATGTCGATGAAATAGCCGTCGGATGGCATTGCGAAGAAGAGTTCTTGGGTATAGAATTTGGTCATCAGGTCCTTCTCGAACGAGAATTTCTTGGGCTGGGGGTGTTTCTCGAACAGTCTCCTGTTGATGAGGTAAACGCCCCCGTTGATCAGTCCGCTGCCTTCCGACGATTCCTTTTCGGTGAACAAAACAATCATACTGTCGTTGCCGATGGCGACGCTGCCATAGCGTGACGTGCCTATTTCGTAGGCCAGTTTCGCGATGTCGTACTCGCCCAGCGGCAGTTTCTTTAGTTTATTCCACCAGATTTCAAACTATAGGGACAGTATTGATTTTTTTTGTACTTTTGCCGTTTTTAATTACCTTGCCGGATTGGAAAAATGGACAATAAGCAATTGATTACCGTCACATCGCCGCTGCTTCCTCCGCTGGAGGAGTTTATTCCCTATCTTCAGCAGATTTGGGAGAGCAAGTGGATCACCAACAACGGCCAGTTCCACCGTCAGTTGGAGCAGGCGTTGGCAGACTATCTGGGGGTGAAATACGTTTCGTTGTTCACCAATGGCACCCTTCCGTTGATTACCGCTTTGCAAGCCATGAATATAACGGGTGAAGTGATAACCACCCCATACAGTTTTGTCGCCACCACCCACGCATTGTGGTGGAATGGCATAAAGCCGGTTTTTGTGGATATCGACCCTGAAACCTGTAATCTGAACCCGGACAAGATAGAGGCAGCCATTACGGAGAAGACCACGGCCATTATGCCGGTGCATTGTTATGGTGTGCCGTGCGACACGGAAAAAATCCAGGCAATAGCCGACAAATACGGGCTGAAAGTCATTTATGACGCGGCTCATGCTTTTGGTGTAAAGGTAAATGGTGAGAGTATTCTCAAAGCGGGTGATATGTCCACCTTGAGTTTCCACGCCACCAAGGTGTTCAATACAGTGGAAGGCGGTGCGCTCATTTGTCACGATGCGGAGACCAAGAAGCAGATTGACTTCCTGAAGAACTTTGGCTTCAACGGGGAGACGGAGGTGGTGGCGCCGGGCATCAACAGCAAGATGGACGAGATCAGGTCTGCATACGGACTGCTCAATCTCAAGCAGGTGGACAAGGCCATCGAGTCGAGAAAGCAGGTGGCGGATTATTACCGGCGGGTGTTGCGTCCGGCAAAGGGTGTGAAGGTCTTTGAAGATATGCCGGGTGTGCGTCACAACTATTCGTATTTCCCCATACTGATCAATGCTGAGGAATATGGTGTGACTCGCGATGAGTTATATTTTAAGATGAAAGAACAGAATGTGTTAGGTCGCCGGTACTTCTACCCGCTCATCAGCACATTCGACACTTATAAGAATTTGGAATCCTCCACTCCGGCCAACCTTCCCGTGGCCACGCGCATCGCCGAAGAGGTGATCTGCCTGCCGATGTACTACGGCCTGACGGAAGAGGATCTGGAGAGAGTGGTAGGGTGTATTGTGAAATAAAAAAATAATTATGAATACTCAACAACAGAAAATGTTAGACATACTGCGGGAACTGAAAGAGGTTCACGGAGTATATGCTATAAAAGCTGAATTTGAAGCCGAGGGGGCTAGAAAAGATGAACTTATCGGATTGAGGGAGTTGATATTGAAAGCCGATTTGAATTTTGTTATTAAAATCGGAGGGTGCGAAGCCGTTCACGATATGGACCAGTGTAAGCTTCTTGGCGCTACAGGAGTGATGGCTCCTATGATTGAAACCCCTTTCGCTATGACGAAGTTTATCTCCGCGGCTAAGCGTGTCTATGGTGAGGAGATGTCAGATATAGAATGGATTATCAATGCGGAAACCAAAACTTGTCTGGCTAATTATCCTGATATCATCCAGACAGGCAAGAATTTTCTGAAAACCGTCACTGTGGGACGTAGCGACTTGTCCGCATCAATGGGCATCGCCAGAAGTGATATTGAAACACAACCGGTTTTTGACGCGACACACCAGTTGTTGACACAGTCGCGTGAGGCAGGTTTCACCACCAATTTTGGTGGAAATATCGGCATTGAAAGTATCCCGTTCATCATTAGAATGAGCGGTGTAGCCGATCGTTTTGAAACTAGAAAGGTCGTGATCAGAATGAATACCGACGAGCAGAAATTAAAGAAAGCCATTGCGAAGGCGCTGGAGTTTGAACTGATGTACCTGATGAATAAAAGTGCCTGCTATGACGCTATGGCCAAGGAAGATGCCCAGCGTATTATCCGTATGCAAAATCAAATTCAATCTGCAAAATAAAGAATGAAAAAGGTCGTCACTTTCGGGGAAATAATGCTTAAACTATCGTCAATAGGCAATCAGCGGTTGCTTCAGGCGAAGGAGATGAACGTGGAATATGCGGGTGCAGAGGCGAATGTGGCTGTCTCATTGGCTAATTGCGGTATGTCAGTCTCTTTTGTGAGTCGATTGCCGGAAAATGATTTTGGTCACGCTGCCTGCATGACTTTGCGCGCTTTTGGTGTGAATACGGACTCCATTGCATGGGGCGGTAATCGTCTGGGAATCTATTTTGCTGAAAAAGGTGCATCACAAAGACCCTCCAAAGTGATATATGACCGGGCCCATTCGGCTATTTCAGAGGCCACTACAGCCGATTTTGACTGGGAATGCATTCTTAAGGACGCCCAATGGTTTCATTTCACGGGAATTACACCCGCACTCAGTCCGACTGTGGCAGAGATATGTCTTCAGGCATGTCAGCAGGCTAAAAAAATGGGATTGACGGTGTCGTGCGACCTTAATTACCGTTCCAAACTTTGGGCCAAGGAGGAAGCTCGGAAAACTATGAGTGGTTTGGCCGAGTATATCGATGTCTGTATCGCCAATGAATCAGATATCGCGGATGTTTTCGGTATTGAGGCCAAGGACAGCAATGTGGAAAAAGGGCAGTTGCAACAGGCCTCCTACGAAACAGTAGCGGAACAATTGCTTCAGAAATTCAATTTTCAAAAAGTGGCCATTACCTTACGGGAGTCCATTTCTGCCAATGACAACAATTGGTCGGCCATGCTTTTTGATGGAAGCAATGCTTTCCACAGTCGTAAGTATGCCGTTCATATTGTGGATCGCATCGGCAGTGGGGATGCTTTTGCTGCTGGCCTTATTTATGGATTGCTCAGTGGTTACGACTTGCAGAAAACCGTCGATTTTGCGGCAGCTGCCAGTTGTCTGAAACATAGTGTTGAAGGGGATTTCAACTTGATCAGCAAGGCAGAGGTAGAATCACTGATGAACAATAATTTTACAGGAAGAATACAACGATAAGCTTATGATACCGATTTCCAATGTCGCCAATTCAATAGAACCTTCCATGATTCGCAGTATTTTCAATATGGCGAAACAGATGGAGGATGTGGTGGATTTTACTTTGGGCGATCCCGATGTGCAACCCCATGTTGCCATCAAGGAGGCTGCCTGTGAAGCCATCCGTCAGGGCAAAACCCGTTATTCGCAGAATGCGGGTCTGTTGGAATTGCGGAAAACCATCAGTGAATATTATGTGCGCCAGGAGGGATTCCACTACGACCCTGTGACTGAAATTCTGGTTTCGGTCGGTGCTATGGAAGGATTGTATTTGGCATTTTTGTCTATCTTGAACGAGGGCGATGAGGTGATCATTCCAGCACCGTACTATGTGAATTATGTGCAGATGGTCCAAATGTGCCACGCCACCCCTGTTATTGTGGATAATCCAAGTATAGAAGAACTCAGTTTCAGTGTTGAGGATGTTGAAAAAGCCATTACGCCAAAGACCAAGGCGTTGATTATCAACACGCCGTCAAATCCTTCGGGAAAGATTATTCCTCAAGATAAGATTCAGGCTTTGGCGGAATTGGCCAAAAAGTATAATCTTACTGTAATTTCCGATGAGGTTTACAAATGCTTGATTTATGATCATATTCAGTTTAAAAGCATTGTGGGAATCGAAGGGATGCGAGAGCGTACAGTGTTGGTTAACAGCTTGTCAAAGGAGTTTTGTATGACCGGTTACCGTATAGGTTACGTGCTGGCACCTGCGGAGTTGATTGCCGCTATGACCAAATTGCAGGAGAATGTGGCCGCTTGTGCGCCGCTTCCATCACAATATGCGGCTATCGAGGCCTTGAGTGGACGTGAGGACTATTCGAAAAATATGGTGGATATTTTCACGGAAAGACGTAATGTATTGTATGAGGGATTGAAAAATGTGCCGAAAATGCGTTGCCGTGCTCCTGAGGCCACTTTTTATATGATGGTGGATATTTCCCAGACGGGGATGACCTCGCTGGAATTCGCGCACGCTTTGTTGAGGAACGCCCACGTGGCTGTGGTTCCTGGTGTTGCGTATGGCAAAAGTTGCGACAAATATGTGCGTATTGCCTTTACTTTGGATGTGGAACGAATTAGGGAAGGCGTAAAACGTATTGAAAACTATATGAAATCTTTATAAAAATGAAGAGAGTTTTGATGTTAGGAGGTTCCTTGTATCAGACATACGCCATCAAAGAGGCGGTGCGTTTGGGATATTATGTGATTACTTGTGATTATTTGCCAGACAATCCAGGACATAAGTTTGCCCACGAGTACCATAATGTGAGTACCACCGATAAAGAGGCGGTGCTGGCTTTGGCCAAAGAGTTAAAAGTGGATGGGGTGGTGGCCTACGCGTCTGATCCCGCAGCACCAACAGCTGCATACGTGTGCGAACAGTTGGGTTTGCCTACTTCTCCTTATAAATCCGTGGAGATATTGTCTAACAAGGATTTGTTCAGGGATTTCCTACAGAAGAATAATTTCACCTGCCCGAAAGCAAAGGGATATGACACCTACGAAGAGGCTTTGAAGGATATTGACGAATTTCGTCTGCCGGTTATGGTGAAACCTGTGGATTCCTCTGGCAGCAAGGGGATTAACAAGTTGACAGACTGGAGTCAGCTGAAGGCCTTTGTGGAAGATGCCTTGCATTATTCAAGGAGAAAACGTTTTCTGATAGAGGAATTTATTGTCAAGAAAGGCCATCAGATTTCCGGAGATGCCTTTTCGGTGGAGGGAAAACTGGCGTTTTACAGTTTTGGCAACGAGTTTTATGATCCCAATTGCGATAAGGATTTCGCTCCCCTGGGCGAGTGTTGGCCATTCCAGATGGATAGGAAATACATTGCCGACTTGGCTGAGCAATTGCAGCGGTTGTTCACTTTGTTGCAGATGAAATCCAACGCTTATAATGTGGAAGCTATTGTGGGAGAAGATGACAAGGTTTACTTGTTGGAGGTGGGTGCCCGCAGTGGCGGCAGCCTGATTCCGCAGGTGACGGAGTATGCCACTGGAGTGAATATGGTGACGTATGTGATTAAGGCAGCGATGGGTGAGGATTGCTCCGATTTGAAATTGGTGGAGGATAAAGGTTTCTGGTCCAATTATATGGTTCATCCGACAGAAACCGGTAAGTATGCCGGAACTTGGTTTGACGAGGATTTCAAGAAAAAACACATTGTGGATTTTGTCACCGATACCAAAGAAGGGGAGGATGTCCACAAGTTCCGTGGGGCGCAGGATTGTACGGGTGAGTTGATACTCAAATACGACAGTGAGGAGCAGATGATGCAAATCATCAAGGATATGGACAAGTATGTGAAAGTGATAGTGAAATAATTACGGTATGGATACAGCTATAGGCGGATATTTTGAACTGGAATTGCGTGGCGGTGAACACTACCACAAGGGTGTGCTGTGTCTTAACTCTGCCCGTAGTTGTTTTGAGTATGTGCTGAGAGCGAGAGGTTACAAGAAGGTTTATCTGCCTTATTATACCTGCGAAATTATGGTGCAACCGTGCCAATTGTTGCATATTGATTATGAGTTTTATCATATTGACAAACAGTTGGATCCGATAGTGTTGCCTGAACTGGAAGAGAATGAGGCCTTTTTGTACACCAACTATTTCGGATTGAAGCAGCAATGTGTGGAGCGATTGGTCCGGCACTATGGTTCTCGGTTGATTGTGGACAATGCGCAGGCATTTTTCGCACCCGCGTTTGCAGGCATTGATACCTTCTATTCGCCCCGCAAATTTTTGGGCGTGTCGGATGGCGGTTATCTGTATTGTGATGCTCCGATGGATATGGAATTGCCGCAGTCGCACTCTTATGCCAGGATGTCTCATTTGTTGAAACGGATGGATTTGGGCGCTGAGGCTGGATATGGGGATTTCAAGACGAATGACGAAAACCTGTCTCGGCAACCCATAATGAAGATGTCGGTTTTGACGGAAAAGATATTGAAATCAATAGATTATATATCAATTAAGGAAACGCGGCGTAGGAATTATCAAATTCTGGAAGAGGCTATAGGAAAGGACAATGCTTTGAAGTTTGATCTTTCAGAAGAGGCAGTGCCGATGGTTTACCCCTTTTTGCCGATGCAGTATAGCGAGTTAAAAAAGAAATTGATCGAGAACAAAATATTTATAGCCACCTATTGGCCCAATGTGATGGAGTGGTGCAAGAAGAATGATTGGGAATATCAGCTGGCGCAGCAAGCCTGTTTCCTGCCCGTGGACCAAAGGTATGGGGAAGAGGAGATGAAAAGAATTTTGAATATGATAGTGTAAAAATAATGGAACAGACGGTTTTATTTAGAGATTTTGAAGAGCGTGATATAGATTTCATTTATCGTTGCAAAAATGATGAGAATTTAAATAGTCTCATCGTTGGTCCATATCACCCTTTTACATACGAAGAGGCCGTCAATTGGGTTCATGGTTGTATGGGGGAACATGAAACCTATAAGTTTTGGGCGATTTGTACCAACAATGAAGAAAAAAGAATTGTGGGTTGGGTAAGTATTTCCCAGATAGATTATACCAATCAGAGTGCCTGTCATTATGGCATTGTTATAGGAGACGAAGAATATCGAGATGGGAAAGCCTGGATAGAAAGTTATTTATTTGTCCATGATTATGTCTTTGAAAAATTAAAATTCAACCGGCTTTATGGTTCAAACCTGGTAAAACATAAGGCAAGTTCGTGCATGGGGATTGCCATGTGTGGACAGATAGAAGGTATAGCAAGACAAGCAATTTTGAAGAATGGGAAATTCCATGATGTTATATATATTTCTATATTAAGAGATGAATATTTGTATCACAAACAACAGGGTGATTTTGAATACAAAAAAATTATTGCCAGATTATTAAAGGCAAAAAAAGAACTGAAAAAGTTGGGAAAATGATGTTTCTACTTTTGCAATGTTATATTCGTAGTCGTTAGCATAATCTATACGCCTATTTTTTTGAGAGGTATTGATAATGAAAAATAATGAAGACCTGCTTCTTACTGTCTATTGTGCTGCCTATAACCAGGAGGCCTATATCCGCCGCACCTTGGAGGGTTTTGTGATGCAACAAACCACCTTCCCCTTTGAGGTGTATGTACACGATGATGCCTCTACGGATCATACGGCTGACATAATACGGGAATTTGGAGAGAAATACCCCGACATCATTCATCCTATGATGGATAGTGAGAATCAGTGGTCGAAAGGGGATGGCAGTCTCCTCCGCATTATGTTCAGCACATTTAAGGGCAAATACGTGGCTTTTTGCGATGGGGATGATTGCTGGACAGATCCGCAGAAATTGCAGAAACAAGTGGACTATCTGGAGGCTCATAAGGATTATAACCTGGTATGCCACAATTGGAATGTGATTTGCGGGGAAGAGTTGTCGGATTCACCAGTGCATCATCTGTACACGCAAGCCTTTTCTTTCACATTTGCTTCGCTTCCGTGGGTGTGGATTACCAAAACCCTTACAGCGGTGATGCGCACCAGTGCTTTGGATTTTGAGACCATTGCACGATATAAGTATTCCCGCGATGTGCATCTGGTCTATCACGCGTTGAAAGACAGTAAAGGCTATTTTATGCCGGAAGTGATGGCCACGTACCGCGTGCATCCAGGCGGAGTGTGGAGTGAGCACGATGCCAACGAACGGAACAAGACCACGTATGGTCTCTATAAGGAATTATATCAGTTTGAAGGGACTAAAGCGGTCCGCAAACGCTATATGAATGCCACGTTGGCCTATTATAATGGGTTGGCTTTTGGTAAAGGTACATGGTATCATTTCGTTGAAAATGCCAAACTATATTTCGAGGCACTTAGTAATATTTCTGATGCTAAAGATATTGTTTTTTGCATAGGTGGTCTTGTGCCTACGAAATTGGTCAAATGGGTGATGAAAAGTTTTAAAGTGTAAATCTAAAAAAACAACTATAATGAAAGAAATTTTGAAGAAAAGTATCCCTTATGTGGTGGCTGTAGCCATTTTTATCATTTTATCTCTTATCTATGCTGCACCAGAGGTGTTTGATGGAAAGGTGCTGCAAGCTGGCGATCAGATCAGTAGTAAGGGAATGGTTCAAGAGTTGGTTGATTATTTCCAAAAAGAAGGCAAACATACATTTTGGACTGGTTCTATGTTCGGAGGCATGCCCACCTATCAAATAGGTGGTAATGATTATCCAGTCCCAGCTGTTGACATTCCATACAATAAAATAACGAAGCTTGGTTTCGTTGGGCTCATGGCTCTGTTTATGGGCTACTTTATTGGTTTTTTCATTTTGCTTAGAGCATTCAAGGTCAATGAGTGGCTGTCTATTATTGGTGCTATCGCTATCACACTTTCAACATATTTCATACTTATTATCCCTGCTGGTCATTACTCAAAAGTTACATCTCTCGGTTTGTTGGCTCCAATCATTGGTGGATTTTACCTGATTTATCAGAAAAAATATGGTTGGGGAGTAGCTGTTACATTGATTTATACTTCATTGGGAATTATGGCTCACCCGCAAATGACTTATTACGTTTTTATGTTGATTGGAGTGCTGTTTTGTGCGGAGTTGTATATTCATATCCGAGAAAAACGATGGAAAGACTTGGCAATTAGTACTCTCATTTTTGCACTTTGTTTTGTGATTGGAATTGGTACGCAAATAACACCTTTCATGATCAATAAGGAGTATGCTAAAGAGACTATGCGTGGGGGACATTCTGAGTTGGTGAAAGATGAGGATGCGGTGAATAAAACTTCAGGCTTGGATATGACTTATATTACGCAGTATAGCTATGGTATTGGCGAAACCGCTACATTGTTGATTCCGGGTGCCAAGGGCTATGCCTCTGCTTATAATGTGGGCACTAATTCCAAAATTTATCAGGTAATGGTGCAGCACGGGGTCTCCAGACGACAGGCTGAGGAATATTGTAAAGGAATGCCAACCTATTGGGGTGGGGTGGAAGGAACGTCAGGACCAGTATATGCAGGAGCTATTATTTGTTTCCTCTTTATCCTTGGTCTATTTATAGTTAAGGGTCCATACAAATGGGCCTTGTTGGCGGCAACTGCCTTTTCCATTCTTCTTTCATGGGGCTATAACTTTATGCCTTTGCAAGAGTTTTTCGCAAAGTATTTCCCAATGTATACCAAATTCAGGGCAGTAGAATCCATCTTGATTGTGGCAGAAATTACCATACCCTTGCTTGGCTTCTTGGCATTGCGTGAAATTATGGAAAAGAAAGTGGAAAAAAAACAACTTGTTAAGGATGTGTATATTTCAGCCGCAATTACAGCAGGTATTTGTTTGCTGGCTTTCATTGCCAGTTTCTTCTTGGATTATTCCTGGGAACGCGATGCCGACATTTTTGCCCAGTGGCCAGAATGGCTGTCTGCAGCAGTGGTTGCTGAACGTGCTACCATCTTACGCTCTTCTGCTATGCGTTCACTGATGTTTGTATTGCTGGCAGTTGTTGTGCTTTGGTTATATGTTCAAGAAAAGCTCAAATTCGGTTATTTTGCGGCTATATTGGGTGTTCTGGTATTAGTGGATATGTGGCCTATTGACCGTAAATTCTTCAATGATGATAATTTTGTCAAGGAGAAAAATTACAAGTCATATTTTGATAAAAAGCCTTGGGAGGCAACCATTTTAGAGAAAGAAAAGGATACTCCCAGTTATCGTGTGTTTAATCTGACTGATCCGCAAGGCCCCTTCAATGATTCCAGAACCTCTTATTACTTTAAATCTATTGGTGGATACAGCGCGGCAAAATTGCGCCGTTATCAGGATTTGATCGATGCTCATCTTACTGCTGAAATTAATCCTATGTATCAGTCTATTATTCAACAAGGCAATAACTTGTTCTTAAGGCCGAGTGATACAACGGGCTATCCCGTCTTGAATATGATGAATATGAAGTATGCCATCTTGAATCCAGAGAATCCTGTGATTGTGGAGAACCCGAATGCCATGGGCAATGCTTGGTTTGTGGATCAAGTGGTGATTGCACAGACTCCTAATGAAGAGTCTGATGCTCTGAATACGATAGATTTGCACAATACTTTGGTGACCGATGTCAAATTCCAGGATTTTGTAAAGGATTTCCGTCCGCACCATGATAGTGAAGCTCAGATTAGCCTTACCAAGTATGCCCCTGATTATGTGGAGTATGATTACACTGCTGCCGAGGATGGTCTTGCCGTCTTTTCAGAAATCTACTATCCGTATGGCTGGAAAGCGTATATTGATGGCAACTATACAGATCACTTTAGAGCTAACTATACTTTACGTGCTTTGAACGTACCTGCTGGTACACACCATATCCGTTTTGAATTCCGTCCCGACACAGTAGCGAAGTGGGGTAAAGTAGCTGTTGCCAGCAAATACGTAATGAACCTGACGATACTAAGTATTATTGGATTTGCTATTTATAAGGCGGTAAGGAGACGGAAAGAGACCATAATGAAATAGTATTGAGACTGATTATAATTCAATGTCATAAAACATATCTTTTAAAGGAAGTTCTTCAAAGGATATGTTGTATTTCTTTAGAAGTGGTGTCGCAAGGTAACATTTAGCGCCAGCGAAAGCACCGTATATACATACCGAAGAACAATAACCAGTATAAAAATCGCATTTATAAGTGGATAATACTCGTTCCAATATAGTGCTTTCTTCTAATTCAATAGCCTTTTCTCTTAAAATAGATTGGATGAAGTGTTGGTATTCTTTCTTTTCTGCAGTATGTAAGTAGAACCATGGATGAAATTTATAAGCGATATTTTTATAACCCTGACTGTCAATGTATTTCAATAATTGAAGATATACATCTTGTGCTGGTTCTTTGCCGATGAATAACAGTAAAGCATCTATGGATATTATAGCATCAGGTGCAAAATTTAATTTAATCTGTTTAAATGGATTGTTTACAATGACTTTCTCGTATTCATTAAATGTAGGAAAACACCTTGGAGAGATGGCGATAAATTTTTTGAATTTGTAATAATAGGGATAAATGTTGTATTCTTTTATGGAATAAAAACGAGGAAAAAAGGGTTTTAAAATGCATTTATAGATTAGATATCGAAGTCCTGAAAAAATAGGGGGAATATTGGGGTTATAGGAGGCCATTCCTTCTTCGTATATAAAGTAGCCAGTACAATTTTTGTGGGTGACTAATAAATTTGCATAATCATCAGCACACGAACCTAGAAAGCATTGGTATTTATCCCCTTGTGTGTTGTCAATAATTAATTTGTCGATTTTTTTTCTGTTTTCAATGGTTTTCCATATTTTCAATCCCGAGAACAATCGGTAACGTTTGTCATTCCAACCTCCTTTGAAAAACAAATATTTGCACTCTGAAGGTTTGTCTTCAGCTGGAATAGCGTAGTCTCGTCCAGAAATCATCAGACAGTCAGCAGGTGGAATGTTATAATGTCTAATAATTTCCAAAGACATATATAAGGTTAGATGACTATAAAATGAGAAAATGTATTTCATAAAAATTATTTGTTATTATAAAGAAAAAGATGTAATAATAGTCCCAAGGATGTGCTGATTGTTAGTGTAATAACAATCCATGCAAGATTGAATATAAATAATGGAGTTATAAATGAAAACAGATTTTTAGGTATCAATACAAACACACACATTTGTATCAAATATATTTCCCATGATGCTTTGCCGATGCATGCTATAAAAGAAGCTAGACGGGAATGCATTCCAACAATTGAAAAGAGTTGATATATCAAGAAGGATAGAAGTATAGAAGCATAGGGATAGCATATCCAGTGATGGCACTTCCAGTCTGTTTGAAAAAAGAGAGGTTCAAGATTATAGTTTGTATATGCAAAAAATAGAATAGTCCCCATGCTGCCAAGGGACAGTAAAATAGTGTGTTTATTTATAACAATTCCATTCTTAACCCATATATATCCTAAATAAATGAGGAAGAGATATCTTAGAGCCAATAATCGGTATAAGAATTCTGGTATATGAACTAACGAACAAAACACCTCACCACCGATACCAATTGCTATAAAAAACAATAATAACTTTTGTTTAGACCATTTCTCAAAAACGGGTGCTAGGATTACAAGTATTATTGCGAATTGCAGATAGATCCAGAAATAATAAGATCCAGGCCCGAATCCACCACTACAAATGAAACTTTTAACGACAGGAAATAATTGATTCAAAGATCCATCTGTTTGAAGTAATTTGTAACAAAGTAATAGACATTCTATTATGGCGAAAGGAATAATTATCCTACATGAGATTTTTTTCCAATTTAGTTTGGAACTGCCATTTTTTAGTCCATGAAATGTCTGGATAAGCAAAAAAAGTGGTACTTGCATACCTCCCCATATAGAAAAGACCACTGCATTTTGTGAAGGCAGATTATGTGCTAAAATGACACAAATTATACAATATGCTTTTAGAAAATCAATAAAAGCATCATGGCCTTGTTTTACAAATTGTATGGAGGTCATCATTGAGGTCTCAAACTTTTCTATAAATGTCTTACAATATCCTGAGCCTTCGCATATTCATCTTTGTTGCCAATATCAATCCAATAACCATGTATAGGGAAGCGGATTACTTTCTTGTGTCGAGAGATTAGCAATTCAATTAAATCGGTGGCATTAAAGGGTGTGTTTTCAGGAATAAGTTTAAGCATTTCTCTCTTAATTAAATATATGCCTGCATTAGCATAGTAATTATAAGTGGGCTTCTCGGTCAGACCTGTAATGTTTTCTTCGTTTATATTGAAAATGCCGTATGGTATGGAGATAGAGTAGGGTACTGCCGCAGCCGACATGTCAGCATCATTTTCATAAAAGTGCAAATAAAAATCCTCAAGATCTATATTGGTGAAGAGGTCTGAATTCATTACGAGTATGGTGTCGTTTTCAAAATTTTCCACAAACCGCAGCGAACCAATAGTCCCTAGAAAACGGGGTTCACGTATACACCTTATTTTAATACCATTACGTTCAGCAGCAAAATGTTCCTCAAGCTGTTCTTTAAGGTAATTGACTGTAACAGAGATGTTCTTTATACTATAGTAGGTGAGATTGTCAATATTATAGTCAATAATGGCTTTGTCTCCGACGGGTAACAGCGGTTTTGGGGTCTTCTCTGTGAGGGGACGTAATCGTTCGCCTTTGCCGCCAGCCATCAGTACTGCATCAATAGGAAGGATATTTTTATATTTCATTAGATTACAGACGCCCAAAATATGCCGTTCTTCATCCAAAATGGGTATGAACAATATATCTTTTTTTCTCAATGTTTTAAGTCGTCGCACATCCCAATCTGACTGGGTGATATACTGAAAATCCTTGTGCATCACTGCATCAACAGGTGTGTTTATAGGCAGTCCTGTAATCAAACTTCTTCGAATATCTCCGTCAGTAAGAGTGCCCACCATTTTATTGTCGTTGTTCACAACAAAAAGGGTTTGGGCAGCATGCCCTATTTCATTCAGAGCAGAGAGTGCCTGTAGAATTGTAGCTTTAGATGAAATAATATATTTTTCGTTCATAATGATTATAACTCGATCATGTTTTCTTGTAATAATAATTCGGCTATTTTCCAGTCAAAAGGGGTGTCAATATCCACGGAGTAATTATCTGGCATCGGGTATTTTTTTATGGTCGTAAAATGCTGCATGCCCTTGTTCTTTAAAGAGATGGGATTGATGACGTAAATAGAACCATTGTATTCCCAAACTTTTGGCGCATCCTGACGGCGAGTAATTGGGTGACCAATTGATTTACTAATAGATAAAAAGCCATTCTTATCTTCTTCAAAACAATTATAATATGGATTCGCAGATGTTTCTTTAACCGAGACCACCATATCCAGATTGGGAGTGTATAGTTTTACGGCTTCTTCAATGAAGGATACTTTTCTGAAGGGAGATGTGGGCTGTAGTAATACAATGACATCTACCTGCCGTCTTTCATTCTCATAAAAGTTCAAAGCATGTACCAAAACATCATTGCTGGAAGCGGTGTCAGTGGCCAGTTCTGTAGGACGGACAAAAGGTACTTTTAGTCCATATTTTTCAACTATGGCAATGATTTCAGCATCATCTGTTGTTACACAAATGTTCTCGTCAGCAGTATATTGGCGTGCGACATCGATAGAATAGCAAATCAAAGGTTTGTCATTCAGTGATTTGATGTTTTTATGTGGGATGCCTTTGCTTCCCCCTCGAGCAGGAATGATTATTAATGGATTCATTGTTTTATATCAAAAAAATGTTTCTGAGTAATATTGTGTAATGGATAGCTCTTGATAATGTCAAAGATATTTTGGGCCGTGCCTTCTTTTTCAGCAGGATTTAGTGCAGTCTTTGCTATTGTCTGCATATATGGTGATGTGATTTTTTGCAAGCCTTTTAAAATATCTTCTTTCGTATTGCTACAATGAACCACACTATCACCTGTAATACGTCCTTTTTGGCGATCTCCAATATTAAGTGTTGGAATATGAAAAGCAGGAGCTTCACTTAATCCGCTAGAAGAATTGCCAATCATACCACCGACAAATTGAAGAACAGAAAGATATCGTTTCATTCCCAAAGAAGTAAATGCAATGCTTCGTTTGGGATTGCGTTTTACAAATTCCTGGATTTGATTTATTATAATCTGTCCTCCCGTATCTGAATTAGGCATAGTGAACAAAATCCGTAAATCTTTTCGTTCCTCTAAAGCCTCAAAAAAATCTGCAATTTCTTTTTTTACGTCAGCTTCTTTTTTTGACTCGTTTGTGACAGGGTGATACGTGGCTAATAACGTATTCTTGTCCAATGCAAAACCTAATGATTGTTCAATTTCTTTTTTTGACAATAGTGGAACCAATTTGGCGTTTTCGATTCCAACAGCCCCAACATAAAAAACATGGTCGGGTTGTTCGCCCATTTGTATCACGCGCTTGCGGTATGCTTCGGTGGATGTAAAATGTAAATGACTCATTTTGGTGATTGCATGGCGAATTGCATCATCATATGCTCCTTCGGTAATTTCCCCACCATATAAATGTGCCACTGGAATTTTGAAAATCAGGGCAGCGGATGCTGCAGCCAGCATTTCGTAACGATCTCCCAATATCACAATTAAATCAGGTTGAAGTTCTTCGTAAGCTTTGGCAAATCCAGCTAATGCTTTTGACAAGAAAAGCACGGTTGTGGTTGCAGTGTCAGGAGCATCTTCATCAATAATAGGAATCTTATAATCAATCTTGAAACCATCATTTTCTATTTCCTGATAGGTGTTGCCGAACTTTGGAGATAGATGCATGTTCGTTACCACAATCTGCAATAGGGTATCTTTATCGTCCTGAATCATTTTCATCAGGCGACTGAGCAGGCCATATTCGGCGCGGGTTCCGGTAACAACGCAGATTTTTCTCATAATTCGATTAATTCGTCTTCTTGAAAATCCCTTATGGCTTCTGTACCTAGTACTTCTTCCCATCGCATTGGAGAGATTCCTGTGCCTGGGCGTTTGACTGTAATGTTCTCTTCAGTAAGAATATCTCCTTTCTTGATATTGGTGGCAGCCACAATACTTTTGCGGGCGATAGTGATGTTTTTGCGCTCGGAATCACTAACTTTCTTTTCTGTACTTCCCAATGCTTTCTCGATGTTGCGGATAGCTGATACCATGGCTTTCAGCTCATCGGGTTCAAGCGATGCTTTGTGGTCGGGCCCCGGCATATTCCTGTCTAATGTGAAGTGCTTTTCAATGACCGTGGCACCAAGTGCGACAGCAGCAATGGGTACTTCAATTCCGCGAGTATGGTCTGAATAGCCTACTTTTGTCCCAAAGCGTTCTGCAATGGTTTGCATGGCCAATAGGTTCACATCTTCAAATGGGGTAGGGTATTCTGTGTTGCAGTGCAGAATTGTGATTTGGTCTTTGTTCAGGCCATTTTGAGTTAGAACATTGAGACATTGCTCAATATCTTCCATTGTGCTCATTCCTGTTGAAAGAATTACAGGTTGGTGATATGAAGCAATTTTTTTAAGATAGGGGTAATTAGTTATTTCTCCTGAAGGTATTTTCCATAAACCAATATTGAACTGAGCTAAATACTCAATAGATTGCAATTCAAATGGGGTGCAAAAATAACGGACTTTTTTCCCTTTGCAGTAGTCAACCAATTCAGCATGCCGTTCATACGGGAATTTCATGTTTTTCAGCATGTCTAGCTGAGATTCATCATATTTTCTTGTGTTTTTTTGCTGGTATTCCGCTTTGGGTGCATATTTTGATACAAGTAATTCTGGCTTTCCAATTTGAAATTTTACATAATCTGCTCCTGCTTCTTCAGCAATATCCACTAATTGTTTAGCAATTTCAATTGAACCATTGTGATTTACACCAGCTTCTGCAATAATAGTAATGTGATTGTTCATGATTTAAACTTTAAAATTCAATTTTTTGTGCAGGAACGCCAATATAACTTTTCCCATTTTTAAGATGATGAATAATTAAACTGGCAGCTCCGATAGCATTGTTGTTACCGATTTTTATTTGTTGTAATACAACAGCGTTTACTCCGAAAGAATTCTCATCTCCGATGGTAACAGATCCTGAAATTTTACATCCAGGATTGAACATATTGTAATTGCCGATAATGGTGTCATGACCTATTCCACAATATGTGTTAAAACGGTTAAAAGAACCAATACGGACGTGCTCGGAAAAGCAATTCCCCATAGTTATGATATTCCCTTCTCCAATTATGAGTTTGCCAAAATGAGAGACACTGGGATGAATTAGATTGGGGAATGAACAAATGCTATAAAAGTGAGTGGCTATTTTTTTTGCAATTTTATTGTTTGCAACGGCAATGGCAGCATGAACTGGAGATGATTGACAGATAGCTTCAAATTTTTTTTCTGAAATAATATCAATTGTTTTCCCGTCTATTTCGATAGGAGGGGCTTCTTTTATATCGACAAAAGCTCTTACGTCATATTCATGTATATCTCGAATAAGATATACAATCTCTCTTGCAAAGCCACCTGCACCAAAAATGTATATGTCTTTCATTCTTTATTTTGCTTTTTGAAACCATTCATTAGTGTCTGCGTCAGCTTGTTTGGGAAAGTCATTGGTGTCCAAACGAGGCAGTTTGAAGATGGCGTCTGTTTCTGTTGAGTCAATAGAAGCCAAGTCCACACGTGTTGTTAGGCCAAACTGACAGCCATTGCGTTTCAGAATGTCAATAGTATCATCATTGTAATTGCCATACGGATAACACATCGTCCAGTTGTTGACGTCTCCACCAATTTCTTGGATGAAGCGTATTGCTTGCTGAATTTCTTCATTTTGTTTGTCTTTAGGCAACGAGCCGAGCCAGTAATGGTCGTATCCGTGACTGCCCACGTGCATACCACAGTCCACCATGCAGCGCATCTGGTCTTTGTTCATGTATAACTCGCGACTGAAAACCTCTTCCTCCATCTTTACTGCATCAGTAAACAATTTCTTGGTGATAATATTCCTGAGTTTTTAGGGCAGCTCGACTTGAAGGAGACGTTTTACAAAAATCACCTCTTTCGGGTCAAAGCGGTTGGCTACAGCCAATTTTTCAAAATAGTAATCGTAAGACTGCAAATTATACTCTTCCTGATATTGTAACAAAAAGTGTTTGATTTTATCCAACAGATGATGGAATTCGTTTTTTGGAGTGGCAGCCAAAATGAAATGAATCTTATTGACATCCAATACGGAATGTTCAGTAATGGCTTTCACAGGCGGATAAAAACAACCTTGAATTTTGCGATGTTCCAATATGGGGAAAACATTTGTGAAATGGTCAATGTATGCATCATCAAACGTTAACAAAACGGCCTTGGACGGAAGTTTCTCCTCTTTTTTGAATGCAGCGATCACCTGTTCGGCAGTGACAAAGTTGTAGTGCTTTTCAAGAAAACCAATTTGTTCCTTAAAAAGAGCAACGTCTAGCCCTTTAATATCCGGAAATCTTGAATTTTTTAAATCCCGGACGTAATGGTACATTATGATGGTAAGGTCGTTCATGATTTTTGGATGTTATATGATATTGGGGCGATCCTGGTCGGAGTCGGCTTTAAACATAGTATAATGAAAATTTGCCTTATATGCACAATTCAATGCAATGTTCTCTTGCAAAAAAGGCTCGAAATAATTTGGAATAATGATATCACCATTAACATCAAGTAAATCGAATCCCATTTCATCAAATACAGATGAATCTATCCCATAATTCAAACAATCCAAATACTCAGCCTGGTGTTTTTTCAATAGTTTTTGGACTTCGCTATAAATAGAAGATAAACCTTCCAGTTTACCATATACATCCATTATTCTGATTACATTATGGCCATCGACATTAATAATGCGTCCAATAAAAATAGCTTGTAACACGTTGCTATGGTATAAGCCCCAAAAATGGTATTTATATATTGGATGCAATTGAAAACGATTGATTAGATAGCGTAAACTCTTCATCGGATAGTAGGAGTGTTGAATGTCAGCATCCGTTAATCCGTTCAGGTTCTCCAATTCCACCAATTTATATTCACAAGTATTTGTAAAATGGTGTCTTTTGCCTTTGTAGCAATCAGGTACTTTTGCCACAAAAAAATCATCACATTCATCATTGAGAATATAGTATTGGCTCATATATCCCATCGTATATTTTCTTAACTTATGAAGCTTCCAAGCGATAGGACTCATTCCAATACTGGCGTGACTGTTATAGGCATCAACTGTTTCAAATAGCATAACCCCCAGTAAACCAATTTCATCATTGTGAACATCAGGTCGGATTTTCCATATGCCTCCCCAAGTGTCGTTATATTTTGTCAAGTCTGGGTCATAATGAGCTACAGGTATTAAGCCTCCAATTCCATCAATCTCATTTGTGATAGTATTTATTCCTATCGGGAATGTATAATTATTATGAATTGGGTTGTAGTGTTGGAAACGGAATAATTCATCAGATTTGACAAATACGTGGTCTTCTTTCCAATATTTACGAATAAACTCAATTAATCGTGGTTTATTCTCCTCGGAGCATAATTCAATCTTATATATCATTGCGAATGCTTTTTATTTCATCCCTTTCAACACTTCCACATTTTCCCGCACCTCTTTTTCAGAATCGTTGAATCGGGCGGCATCATCTTCATCCAGTTCCAGTTCAATCACCCGCTCTACGCCGTTTTTGCCTATAATCACCGGTACACCCAGGTAAATGTCCTCGAATCCATATTCCCCTTTCAGGTAGGCACAGGCGGGGAACACGCGCCGCTGGTCACAAATGATGGACTCCACCATCTCGCAGACAGCCGCGCCCGCTGCAAACCAGCCACTACGCCCCAGGTGATTGATGATTTCCTCGCCGCCTAATTGCGTGCGATGGATGGCTTCTTGCACTTTGTCCTCGCTAAGCAAGTTCCTGATGGGAATGCCACCCACGGTTGTGTACCGCGGCATGGGAACCATGGTCTTGCCGTGACCACCCAAAATTAGGGCTTGAATATCCTTGGTGGAAACGTTAAGTGCTTCGGAGATAAATGATTTATAACGGGCCTCATCCAGCAGTCCGCTCATACCCATCACACGATTGTCGGGGAACCCGCTGCTCTTATAGGCACAATAACAAAGCACATCCAACGGATTGCTCACTACGATAATGATACAATCTGGTGCATACTTGGCCACCTGTTGGCTGACCTCCTTGACAATGGAGGCGTTGGTGGTAATCAAATCGCTTCGCTCCATTCCCGGTTTACGTGCGATACCTGATGTGATGACCACAACATCTGAACCGGCAAGTGCAGAGTAATCACCTGAAAAGCCTTTTATAATGGTATCAAACCGCTTCAATGCGGCACTTTGCCTCAAATCCAGCGCCTTGCCTTCTGCAAGTCCGGGTTTGATGTCAATCAGGACGATTTCATTCACGAAATCTCGCTCCGCAAGGCAGGTCGCACATGATGCCCCGACTTCACCTGCTCCGATAATGCTTACTTTGCTCATATATTATAGTTTTATACCAGCGGTCCTAACAACGTATTCCATTTTACTAATCTGTCAATCAGTACAATGCCATCCCAAGGCATCTCAAAGTTGAGCATACGGCCAATCTGCGGGAAGCGCACAGCTCCCATTGGAGTGGCGGCCTCGGCAAAGGTAACAGCCTGTTCGGTCGTGGCTTCAATACCAATGGTCTGGATGTCATCCGTGATATGCTTCGTGGCTTGCATAATGCTATCCACGGCATGGACAAATAAAACTCGTGAATAGACGGGCTTGTGCAATTCGTCTTTGTCGTCCAACAAGATGGAATACGACATGGTTTCACTGCCGAAAGACAAACCGCAGAAGTCGTACACGCCACGAATGGAATGTACGGCGGACACCTGCTCGGGCGACATGGTGGGCTTCGGAATCTGAATCTCCGTCTTGCCCATCGATTCGTTAAGAATCTGGCAGAAACGTTCGGGTGTTACCGCACCACCTTTTTCAATGAAAAGATTGTGTGCAGAAGCACAACCTGTTTGGTCGAACACAGAGACATCCACAGATACACGACGAGCCAGTTTCTTGGCGGCTTGCTCGTCAGTGAGCATCTCTTTGCTCACCACTGCAAACGACAATTTGGGCCCGAAAATAACAGTTTCGCAGTCGTACTTGGAAGGATAAGCTGCCACGGTTTCCACGGCTTCACGGCCACCCCAGGCAATACGTACATCAGCGTTTTTGGACATCAGTTCTCCCAATTTCACAGCATTGCGCGAGAAGTATATCACGCCCATGGTTTTCAACAGGTCGTCACCCTTTATGGTATAGCCATCAGGAGTGGTGTAGGTCAAACCTTCGAAAGCACTCAATAGACTGGCAAATACACCTTCGTCGTGCGAGGAGACCTTCAGCAGGTTCACATTTTTTGTCATGATGCACTGCACCAGTGCAAATAATCCCAATATCTGCACATTGCCTGCCATCCAGTGGCATACCAATCCACGGGAATTGGCCTTCAACAGATGCTTTTCAGATTCAGGGAAAGCGCAGTAGGTGTCGGCATAGGCGAGATTGCCTCTCAGTCCGAACTGGGCAATTTCTCTCAAGTGCCGTTCGCTGCACCAAGTGGCCAAGAAATTCAGACCCTTGTCTTTCAAGAACAGGTATTTCGGGTCGGTGGCCCAACGCTTGGCAGCAGCGTCAATCAAACCTATCAAAGCGTCAATAGGTTGTTTGCGCAACCAGGGCAGTTGACCTCGTAAGGAATCAATCATACCCTGGAATACCTTCTCGGAAGATTCGTCCTCCAACAATTCGTTGGTGAAATATTGAATCTCCAAACGGTCGTCGTTCACCGCATTGGTGGTACGTTTTTGGAAGGTCAGTTTGTTTGACAGGATGTCGCCACACCCACGAATCTCGGCTTTCTTCAAACGGCCTAAGATCTTGAACCGTTTGCCGGCACGACCGTACGGGCACTCTCCGTCTATGATCATTCCAAGGTCATCGGTCAGTACCAAATTGCCGGGATAACTGTGCGGCACAGGGGTGATGAACTCCAACTTACCCTCTTCTCCAGCGGGCAGCACTTTGTTGGTCACCACATCACGCACCAGCACTTTTACGTAACTGGACTCGTGTTTGCAGCCGCAGGGACAGTCAGGATAGTTCAGCCCCATCTGTTCGGTAAATCCGTATATGTCAATCACATCTACAGGATCAATGCCAAAGCAGTCTGCCAACTGTTGATTGAAGAGTTCCTTGCTGATTTTCTCACTTTCGAGTTTCTTCCAACCTCCAATATGGATGATTTTTGAGCCTTTGGGCAGTGAGATGGTGATGCCTTTCTCGCGAATGGCTTTCAACACATTGCTATAGAGTATATATGTGAAGCCAAATACCACTACAGGCTGGTCAGCTGGGATGGTGGCCACATATTCTTGCATGGCATCCACATCGAAGTAGGAAACACCATTCTTGGCCTTGAGAAAATAACCTGCCTTGCTGGCAAAGTTCAGGTAACCGGTAATGGCAGCGAAACGGGCGCCTAACAATGCACGGAACTCTGAGCGGGGGTCGATATCCATTACCAGGAAGGGCTTGCGCTCACGGCCAATGGCTTCTTGGATCACTTTCACCATGGCTTTGGCTTGGCGCTTGGAGGTAATCTTATCTACCACAATGGTGCTGGGCGTTCCCGAAGTCGCGGATGATTGCAGTCGCAGTTTGATGTCTTCTTGGGGTACAGAAGCTAGACCCATCCCTAAGTCTTTGAACACACTCACGGCAACCGGCGGGATAGTTTCCAGCGAAGATATCTCCGCGTGCGGGTCAAAGCCTTTGCGGTCGCAGAACTGACGGTACATTTCATTATGCTCATAATGAAACACCAGTTCCTCCCGAAGTGCTTGTAAGAACAACTGGTTTGTTTGTTCCGTACCAGAATACACTGGTTCGGCAAACAGCAAATCCATAGCAGTCAGTTCGTCGCTCATAGTACTATTTCTTTAATTTCAATCTTTGCACTTTTCCAGATGCGGTTTTGGGAATCTCGCTGATGCGCTCAATGGCAACAGGAAGTTTATACACCTCAAGTTTCGGACGAAGTTGGTTGATGATCTCAGCATCAGTCAGTTCATTGTCTTTACAAACGATGAAAGCCTTGACCACTTCTCCTAAAACACCTTCGGGGTCGGGGATGGCAATGCAAGCGCTGTCTTCAATGCCTGGAATAGTGTTCAGGATGTCTTCCACTTCCATAGGACTGACTTTCTTGCCGCCCACATTGATCATTTCCTTGATGCGGCTTTTAAGATGGATGTAACCGTCGGCATCCAAGAAGCCGCAGTCGCCGGTACGGAAATAGCCATCGAAGAAATCTTTTTGGAAGCGTTCAGGAGATTCGTTCCAGTAGCTGCAAGTCACGTGGTCGCCTTTCACGCACACCTCGCCTTCTTCGTTGACGCCAAGTCTCTTGCCGTTGGTATCGAAAATTGCCACTTCCACATTGGGAGAGGCTTTCCCGGCGGTGTCAAGACGGTCATATTCGCTATGGAATTCCATAAAGGCGCTGCGGGAGGCCTCTGTGAGTCCGTAGTGCATGTTGATACGGGTGTTGGGCAAAAGTTCGCACAACAACTTTTTATCGTCGATGGGCATAAAGGAACTGCCGATTTCGATATACTTCAGTTGGTCGGCGAACTTACCGATGAACTTGCCGCTCATTTTCTTGATATAGCCCCAGCTGGCGGGCACCATACCGAAACCGGTCACGTGGCAGCGTTCCATCTCGCTGAAGAATTTCTTGATGTTGGCAAAGGTGCCCAAAAGCACCAAGGTGCCGCCTTTGGTGAGCACGCAACGCACGCGTCCCAAGCCGAATGAGTGGCTTACGGGCAGTGCCAGCAACTCGATGTCATCTTCTGTGTTTTTGATGAAGGTGTTGATGTTGAGTGCGGCAGCGGCTAAATTCTTGATGTTAAGGGCTACACCCTTTGGCACACCCGTGGTGCCGGTGGTGAACAGCATATCGCCCAATTGTTCGGCATCCGGTTGAACGAAGGGAAGCACCTCGTCGCATTCGGTCAGCAGTTCGTTGAAGGGCACTGTTGTACACTCCACTTTATGCAAAGTTCCCATCACGCAGACGGGTTGCGTGGAAGAGAAGATGTGGCCAAAGCGTGTTTCGTTGGTGTCGGGGTCGATAGGCACGCAAACACCGCCAGCCAGATGAATGCCGAAATAGGCATAGATGAAGTCGATGTTGGCGGCAGCGGCCAGAATCACCCGGTCGCCTTTTTGCAAATTGAACTTCTGGCGGACATTGGTGGCGGCCAAGAGGCAACGTTCCCATAATTGGGCATACGAAACCTGTTCCTCTCCGGCAATCAATGCGATTTTGTCCCCTTGTCGTTGGGCATTTTCCCGAATTTGTTCTTCGACAGATTTCATACGAGATGATTTTATGCCAACTTGCTTTGAACCATATTGACGATGTCTTTCACATCCTCGATTTCCATCATTTCTTCGGGTTCGAAGTTGATTTCAAACGTCTCCTCCACATTGGCAAGGATGGTAAGTTGTCCAACAGAGTCCCACTGCGGGAAATCTCCAATAGTGGTGGTTTCGCTGATGTTGGCGGGTTCAGTCTCGCACAATTCAGCCACAATGGCTAATACTTTTTCTTTGATTTCGTTGATATCCATGATAGGTTATTTTAAAATTTTCAAAATTGATTCGGTGATATGTTCAGGGGTTAATCCGTGTTGTTCAAGCAAGAATTGATAATCGCCTACACTTGAAAACTTGTCTTGAACACCTATTTTCAGAAAAGGAACCTGGATGTTCTTTTCTGCAAGATAGTCGGCTATCGCAGATCCCAAACCATTTATGACATTATGTTCCTCTACGGTTACAATAAGTTTTGCTCCCGCGTTTATCAAAGTGGTGTCTAATGGTTTAACAGTATGCATATTGATGACAGCAGTGGATAGGTTCTGTTCCTCCAGCAGTTGGGCTGCTTTCAGGGATGCGTCAACAACACATCCGTTTGTGATAATTTGGATGTCAGTGCCTTCCTTTAGCACAATGCCTTTGCCAATAGTGAAGTCGTATTCTTCACGATAAATAATCGGGCATCCCATTTTTCCGGTCAGTCTGAGATACAAAGGTTGTTTGTATTCAATGGCAGATTCCAAGGCTTTGGCCGCTTCGGCTGCATCCGCAGGTGATACAATGGTCATACCAGGGATGGTCCTGAGGATGCCGATATCTTCAGTGGAGAAATGTGTGTTTCCCATAAACTGAAGGCAAAAACCGGCTCCGTATCCTGCTATAATAATGGGGAAGTTCATATAGCCGCAGAATTGGCGAATTTGTTCAAAGGCACGCATGGTGACAAAGCAAGCTTGTGCCACAATGATGGGAATCCATCCTTCACTGGCCATGCCTGCGGCCATGCCTACTAAATTCTGTTCAGCGATGCCCACATTGAAAAATCTGTCGGGATAGGTCTTTTTGAACTTGTCCAATCCTGCAGGAGTGGACATGTCTGATGAAAGTACCACAATGTTGGGATTTTGGGCGGCAAGCTCAATCAGTGCAAAACTAAAAGCAGCACCACTTTGTCCGAATTTGGACATAATCATTGCGTTCATTTTGTTGATTTCCATAGTGCTAGCTGTTTAATTCGGTTAATGCCTGTTCGTATTGTTTCTGCGTTAAGGGGCACATATGCGACATCTTGTTGTTGACCAAGAATGAAATGCCGTTAGCCTTGATGGTATTGGCGATAATCACATTGGGTTTGTCGTATCTTTTAGATATAGCTTCTGTCAATTGTTCGCAATTATGTCCATCCACGGTGTCCACTTGAAAGCCGAAAGCCTCGAATTTTTGTGCCAATGGTGCGGCATTCATGATTTCTTCTGTCGGGCCGTCCAATTGATAACCGTTTTTATCCACAATGATGGTAAGATTGTTCAGTTGGTAATGCGAGGCAGACATCAGGGCTTCCCAAACCAATCCTTCGTCGCATTCTCCATCGCCCAACACAACGATAATACGGTTGTTGAGCTCTTTTTTCTTGCAGGAAAGAGCTATACCCACGCCAAAAGAGAGTCCGAGGCTCAAACTTCCGGCTGTGTTTTCGAGGCCATATTGCAGGTTTCGGGTAGGGTGGCCGAAAAAGTGTGTTCCGTTTTTGTCAAAGGTGTTCAGTTCCTCTTCTGTCAGCCAGCCGGCTTTCCACAAAGCGGTGTATTGGGCCAAGACGGCATGGCCTTTGCTGGCGATAATGCGGTCTCGCAGAGGGTCTTCTTTGGTTTCGGGGCTTACATTCAAAATGCCGGAATACAGAACGGCGTAGATTTCCATAGCTGAGAAACCACCACCGATGTGAGAACCGTTAGCGCCAGTGCCCAAGGCCATTTCCAATGCCTTGAGTTTCATCTCATGAGCCCATCGCTCTTGTTTTTGGGTTAGTTCTGCCATATTACATTCCTCCATCAACTCTAATTACTTGACCATTGATATATGATGATTCATCAGAAGCCAAAAATAAAATGGTATTAGCAACTTCAGAGGGCTCACCCATACGCTTTAGGGATGAGGTGTTGATCATAGTGTCAAAGGATTTCTGTTCCATTTGCTTGGCCATCTGAGTGTTGATAAGATTGGGAGCAACAGCATTCACCCTGATTCCAAACATAGCCAACTCTTTTGATATGCATTTGGTAAAATGAATAAAAGCGGCTTTACTGGCACCATATGCTGAGCCACCTGCTGCACTGTCGATACCCATTACAGAACCGGTATTCACAATTGTTCCCTTTTTAGCGCGGCACATCAATTTGGATATGTATTGAGTAATCAGAACTTGTGCGAAATAGTTGATTTGAAAAACATCTTTAATAGACTGAATACTGGTCATCGCCAAGAAACCTCCAGCAGAAACACCTGCATTGTTGACAAGAACATCAATGGGCAGTTTTAAGGCATATATTTGTTTCATTCCTTCTTTAATGGATTCATCATTGGACAAATCAAAAAAGACAGGATATACGGTACAACTATTGTTGGACGCAACAACATTCCATTTCTCCTTAAAAATATCCAAATCTTTATACTCACATGCGATGATGTTTGCTCCCTCGGCTGCAAATGCTTGCATAACAGCGTAGCCGATACCTCCGCCAGCGCCCGTTATCATTACGGTTTTGTTGTCAAATCTATTCATCGTTACAATTCAATTAATTGAGGGACTACAATGTTTTGAGTTGTAAAATACAAACTGCCCCAAGATAGGCCGGAACCGAAACCACAACCTAGCAAGTGAAGAGTTTTGGCCTTAAGTTGTTCCGCAATTTGGGTTACCATCGTCAAAGGAATAGTGCCGCTGCTGATATTTCCATATGTCTCCAAACTATAAGGCACTTTATCCGGATTAGCTTTGATTTTCTTGACTATTTTCTCAATTAAATATTTGTTTGCTTGATGAATGAGGAAATAATCTATATCATTGTCTATGTCAATGTTAAAATGCTCAACCAATGCCTTGATGGATTTAGGCGGGGCAGTCATGGAGAAGTTGAACACTCCCATACCATCAATGATAGAGTGCATCCTGTTACGCGTAACACCAGGTTCAAACTCCTTCATAATCAACGAGTCTGCTGTAAAAGGATTTCTGGTTCCACCATCCGGGTTGATGATAGATTCGGCTTTTCCGCCGTCACCGGCAAAATGAAAATGCATGGATGGTGCGTCTTCGCAGAATTCTATTGCGGTAGCTGTTCCTCCGTCTCCGTGTAATGGCCACAGTGTTTTGTCTAATGGCGACTGGATCTTTGAGGTGGTTTCACCAACCAGGAGAATTCCTTTTTTCAACATTCCGCTCTGCATCATGGAAGCCATAACCGACATGCCGTAGACATACCCGGAACATGCGAAGGGAATATCCATGGCAATACACTCTTGCGAGAGTCCTAACTTATGTTGCAGCAGGTTGGCAGTGGCGGGTGTGATGTAATCGCGTGAAAGAGAAACGAAAATCAATATATCAATATTCTCTTTTTCCCAGTGCAGGTCGTTGAGGAGTTGCTCAGCTGCTGCTTGGCACAAATCTGAACAGCACATGTCGGCAGGAGTGATGCGAGACTGGCGTATGCCCGTGAGATTCATCACCTTCTCGGCTTCACCGGGAGCAAAAAAAGGAGAGTTAGGGATATCCTTAATCTGCTTCGGCACTGCTGCCGCAACACCTGCAATTTTTACGTTGGGGATAGATAAAAAAGCCATATAAAAACCAATTATACTGTTGTGTACCCTCCGTCAACAATCATATTGGTTCCGGTTGTCCAGGAGGATGCGTCTGAAAGCAAATAGATTGTGGCGTATGCAATCTCTTCGGGTTTCCCGAGGCGTTTTAATAGGTATCGTTGTTCTTCTTCTTTAAGTTGCTCATCAGAAATTTCTCCGTTGTCGAAAATTGCAGTGTGAATAGCACCCGGGGATATGCTATTGACGCGAATGCCTTGCGGGGCTAAATCCACAGCCATTGCTTTTACTAAACCGCCAATGGCAGCTTTAGTTGAGCAATAAATTGATGAAGCAGCAGAAGCGATGCAGTTGCCAGAAATGGATGATATGAAGACTATAGAGGATTGTTTGGATATCTTTTTTGCTTTGAGCAACTTCTGTGACAACAAAGTCGGTGCAAAGTAGTTGACAGCAAATACCTCGTCAAGTTTTGCTTTGTTGATAAACTTGAAGGGAAAGTGAGGACCTATTCCTGCGCAGTGTACTACTCCATTCAGTTGAGGAATGTTGGCTACCAAAACGTCAAGTTCTTCTTCTTGGGAAAGATCGGAGCAAAAAGACATATGTCCTTCTCCAGACATTTGGGCCAAAGTTTGAGATAGACGTTCTTGATTTCGAGCAACAAGAATAACTGTCGCCCCCATTTTGGAACATTCAATGGCAATAGCACGTCCGATACCAGATGAAGCCCCTGTAACTAAAATATTTTTGCCTTCTAGAGTAAATGGATTATACATTATTTTGAACTCACAATATTAAACAAATCTTGAATGGTGTGAGCTTCACGCATTTCATTAGCAGTTAGTTGCACATCATATTCATCATCAATCATGGACATAACCGACAATGCAATCAGAGAGGACCATTCCTCTAATTCTCTGAATTTGGTTTCAGGGGTGAAGACTTCAGCGTCGGTTTCGTCAAATTGGTCTGCAAAATTGGCAATAAATTCTTTGATTTCCATATTGTTATATATATAAAAATTAAGTCTGCAAAGATACAAAAAAAACCAACAGGTTTAATGATGAAAAAAACTCTTGGAAATGAAGAGGAATAGGGTAGGAGAAAAGCGAAAAAAAACGAGCTGAAACAGGCGTAAATTTACTAGTTGCGCAATCTATAGAATGCGCAAAAAAAAACTTTACAATTCCAGCTATGCTACTACTTTACGCTGCTTGGTATATTCACCACTCTGTCTGCGAACCAGATCGTATTAGTCAGATCATCGTGTTGGCAGTGCTCAAACATGGGCAGACGGCACATCAGTTCCCAGATGGGGCGCGTCATCACACCGTTGTCGTTTGTCTCCTGCAGGAATTGAAGTTGAGCGTCCTTGTCTTTCAAAATGACCACGTTGAGCCAATAGTTGGAGAAACTGTCTGCCGGTTCGGTGAAGAAGTCGATGCCGTCCACGTTTTTGAAAAACTCGGCGTAGGCGGCAGCGGTGGCGCGCTTGTCGGCAATATATTCGTCCAAATGTTCCAACTGAGCGCAACCTAAGGCGGCATTGATGTTGGGCATCCGATAGTTGTAACCGATATGGTCATGGCGGAACTCCCAACGGTGAGGCACCTTGGCTTGTGTGCTCAGATGTTTGGCCATTGCGCCCAACTCTTCGTCCATAAAAAGCAGCATGCCGCCACCACCTGTGGTGATGGTCTTGTTGCCGTTGAAGCTCAATGCCCCCACCTTTCCAAAAAGACCAGTATGTATGCCTTTGTACTTGCTGCCGATGCTTTCAGCGGCATCTTCTACCAGCTCAATATGGTACTCTGCACAGATATGGACAATCTTCCCTATGCGTACCGGGTGCCCGAAAGTGTGCATCGGAACACAGGCTTTGATTCTCCGGCCAGTGCCCTTGTTGTAGCACTGCCCATCCCGAATCTCGGCATTGGCGGCCAACCATTTCTTCATCGCATCAGGGGAAAGTCCCATGGTGGTCTTGTCCACATCAATAAAAACGGGATGAGCCCCTATGTAGCTGATGGCATTGCAGGTGGCGATGAAGGTGAGGGCCTGCGTGAGGACTTCATCTTCCCTTTCCACACCGGCCAACATCAGAGCCAGATGCAAAGCGTTGGTGCCGCTCACACACACCACGGCACGCTTCGCTCCAGTGTAACGGGCCATATCTTCCTCAAACCGGTCCACAAACTTGCCGACACTGCTCACAAAAGTGGTGTCGATACACTCGTTGAGGTACTTCTTCTCGTTGCCGATGAATTTGGGCACACTCAGCGGAGTGAATTCCTGATTGCCGTATAGGTCTTTTATGAAGTTGATTACTTGCTGGTACATTTTACTCTGTTTTTTGCTTGACCTCACATTTTCTGGTCCAAATTCTTACCTTTCTCTTGATGCTCAAAGTTAGGTATGAATGTTTTAAGGGCATCCACCACTTGTGCTTTAGTGAAGTTGGGGTCGGCGAAAATCGCTTCCAACTTTTCGAAGAAGGCGTTTACCTCTCCGATAGGACGACGAGAGGTCTCTTCTATCACGCCTAAAGACGCGAAGCGGTCAAGATTCAATTTTTCGCCGGGCACATAGAACTCCTCGAAAGATTTTTCTCCTGTGGTGTCGCTTTTCGAATAGACCACTGGCCATACCTTAGTATCGAAGGGCATCTCGGCGGCATAGCGCTTGGCGGATTCGTCATCGGTGAATTCCTTCTTCTCATATCCCATCTCCTCTATGAAACGGTCGCAAATGTCGCTAAAGGTTTTCATGTCGTCCTCGCGCAACTTTGGGAAGAACACCTCGCCACTTTTGCCCAAGACGCACGCCAGCATACAGATTTGTCCGCTTTCTTCAGGGGAGACAAAATAGCGGCGCACATCGCTTGGGGCCACCAAGGGCTGTTTGCTCATTATGCGGTCCAGGAAACTCAGTGGCAGCGAGCCGTTGCTGAACGCCACATTGGCAAAGCGGGCGGTGGTCACCGGAAAACGGTCGGAATAGGCCATAATGAGGTCTTCCATCACACGCTTGCTGGCACCCATGATATTCACAGGGTTGGCGGCCTTGTCGGTCGAGACGCAGAAGAAGTGGCGCGGGGGAAATTCGCACAACAGGTCAAGCAGACGCTTGGCCTTGATGTCATTGTTTTCAAGGAGAGCCCGTACGCTGTAACGGTCTTTTTCGCTGCGCACGTGCTTGTGGGCGGAGAAGTTCGCCACGATATCAAATCCTTTTTCTTCCCGGAAGATGCGTTCAAAAATAGGGTCGGCGAAGTTAAGCGTATAGGTGCGATAGTCCTGGGGTACGTACATACCATAGCTGCTGCGCAGGTCACGCGTCAGCAACGCTAAACCGTTCTCACTCAAGTCAACCACAACCAGTTTCGCGGGTTTGAATTGACACACGCTTCTGATAAACTGGGATCCGATGGAGCCGGCGCCGCCAATGACCAGCACCGAGTGCCCTTCTATCTCTTCGGCCAACTTGCTTCTATTGGCTTCAATATCAGCGGCAAACAAACTGTTTGACCGGTGGGTGACGTGTTCCGATATGAATTTATTAAGATTGAACATTGAAAATCTTCCAATTATGATTTAAGATTGCAAAAGTACAATTTTTTTCCTATCTCCTCACCTTCCTCACTCCCTTTCGAATCAGCTCGTTCACGTCTGCCGACACGTTCCAGTAATACACTACCAGCAGTCCGACCACTGACACAATGCCCGTGCGGACAATGGCCTCCATAATGCGGAAGGCCAGCGATGGCTCAGGCACAATCTTACCTACGGCAAAGACTATCAGATAGTTCAGAACAATCATCAATAGCCCCACCGCCACTACTTTGAGTTGACCCCAACTGACCGGATAGGTGCCCACACGCCACTTGATGTACAACAATAAAATTGCCACATAGATGGCGTTTGATCCCAATGTGGCCCACGCACCGCCCTCAATGCCGCAAATCGGAATCAGATAGTTGTTCAGACAAATGGACAACACGACCAGGAACAGCGTGAAAAACAATGATGTGTAATACCATCGAGTGTAGCTGAGAGACGAACAGCCAACACCGAAAGCAGTAGTCACCAGCTTGGAGAGGGCCAGAATCAGCACCACCCATTTGCCAGCGGCATATTGATCCCCATTGGGTAAAAGGTCGAAAAAGAGGTCAATATTAATCCAAATCATAATCATGACAACCTTGCCGATAAGTAGCTGATTGACAGAAACTTGCTGATATAAACGGGTGGCAGCTGATACATCGGGTGGAGAGGTTCTTAATGCTACCGCAATACGCGGTTGCACAATGGCGTTCAACGACCGCGACGGAATCTCCACCATTGTGGCAATGTAGTTGGCAATGGCATAAATACCTGTGAACGTCAACCCCATCTTGGCGCTGATGAAGAAACTGCTCAAGGTTGGCATCACACTGCCCACGAGCGCGGCTGTGATCAGGAACAGAGTGTACCATAGGAAATCACGCCGCAATTCAGGGGTGATTTTGCTGAAATCGGGTTTGAATGATATTTTCTGTGAGAAAAGAAGATAGCAGAGGTTCAACAACGCCCCCAATCCGTATGTTGCACAAAAAACAATTACCAGCCCGTCCAGGTCAATTACATGCCACAGTCCGTACAACAAGTACCCTACTAACAGACCGACACGTATAAATACCTCACGTATCATACGTGGTACCGCCACCCGCTCCAAGATAGTTGCATTTGTCTCGAATACAGATATATACAAGATGAAGAAGGCCATCGGGAGGGTGAAGTAAACATAATTGACGAACAATGGGGATTTGTCTTCGAACGCTCGAATAATCAATCCTTTAAATGCGAAAAAGCAAATAAGGAATAACAGAAATCCAATGAACGGGACAATCAATGTCCAAAAATACAGTCCCTGCTGATTGCGGCTTTCATCTTTGAAGTGCGGATAGAATCGCAAAGTGGACGATCCGGTGCCCATCAATGCCAACGAGCTGAACAGGGTGGCGGCATCCACCAGCACACGGGTGAGGCCCACCTCCTCCGGCGTCAGATACGACGTGATAATGAAGAAGGTGGTTACAAAGCCAATAGCCACCCCGATATAGGTGGCAATGGTTCCTTTGATAGTCTGTCTGGCGATGATGCCCATTCTTTAGATAAAAGTTAAGGCGTTAAAGGTTTTAGTTGTTAGTTTTAAGAACGCCCCCGGTACATACGCCGTGGCGTATCGCCCCACTCCTTTCAGTTCCACGAAGACGCGCTTCTGGTGCTTGTACTTCATCACTACCCCCTCCACGCCTGCGAAAGGACCGTCAGTGACAACCACCTTGTCGCCTTCAATGAATTGCGGGATTTCCGCCTGGTTGACAATGATGTCTTTGTTGCGAGATTCCACAATGATCTTGAAACTCTCCATCTGCCGGTCGGGGACAGTCAAAAAGTCGTTTCTCCCGGACTCGTTGGTGTGTAAACATCCCCCTTTTAGAACAGTATTTTTTTCAGTTTAGCAAAATTGATCTTATCATAGTTCTTCTCTCTTTCGTGAAGATGATATGCGTGATACTCATGTTGCGGAGTTTTACCCTGATTTTCGAAATAAATGTAGCAATCATTAGCATTATCGCAATACCACAAATCTCCTACTACGGAATCTCCGACAGCCATCCTCAAAAGATTCTCTGTCTCGCGGGTGTCAGTGAGCAATTGTGCTGCCATTTCCCAATTCCCATGACGATTCTTAAACATCTGTGCCTGATGATGTGCGTCCCCATGTTTTGCATTGAAAACATAGTTGCGTGGTGGGAAACGATTCTGACTAAGCCACCTATGCGTGCCACAAATATCATTCACTGATTGTAAATGTATACAACTTCCTCTTGCCATCCCTATCTCAAGCATACCTTGTTTTGTGACAACGGCCCCTTTTTGTAGCAGCACGCATGGTTCATATTCCTTGTCTTGTGGTGAAAGCTGTCCCTGTGTATCTTGGTCGATTTTCTGCAAAATAGTCTTCCTGTTAATTTCACGCTGGGCCATATCCCCTAATAAGTGAGTCGTCACATCATTTTGTTCAAAAAAATATGTCTCACTCTTTTCGACAGCATTGGTTCTCCACGAAGTCAGACCAATACTTTGCATTTCTGACATGATAGTTTCTTCCACATTAGGATATTCTTCCGAAAATGTGCTGGCAAACTCAAGCAATCCGTTGATGTTGTCCTCATCGTAATACTTATTGGACGGTTCATAGTTGAAATAATCCAATACATCAGATATGTCAGTCCAGTCTCGCATTAACTGCTCCTGTTGAACCAAGTAATCCATACTATCCTGTATATACGGCACCGATTTACCTCGCCCGTTGGGGTCGGGGTATTCCTTAAAAAGCACATATATTGTCGTTTTCTTACTCATAGCGCGTTGGTGGGGTATAAAGGGCACGGAGATCAATAGAATATTGCTCAAAAAATTGTTTTGGAGGATTCAGTATGTGTCCACGTTCATTCACTTCCAGATTGCGCACCTTTTTCTCAGGCATTTCATCATTGCTTGTGGAGTCTGAGAAGAAAAGAACCTCCAGTTCATCCACCTTCAAACGATGTTCATTTACAGCGCGAAGTGCCGTATTCAGTATATGGTCGCTGTGCGTTTCCACAATAAGTTGAATGTCACGCTCCGTGGCTACTACCATCAATTCATTCATTATCTTGGCCTGTGCTGCTGGGTGCAGATGAGCCTCCGGGTTCTCCACAATGATAAAACTCCCTGAGGGAGCCAACACTGCGGCTGTAATGAGTGACAAAATGTAACTATAGCCATAGCCCACATTTACAGGCTGATAATAGTTATCATCATCCACCGAGTTAATCTTCAATACAAGTTGGTCACCAATCGGTTCCAATTTGAAGCGACCGCCGTCCAAGACCCGTTCAAGCATTGCCCGTACTCTTTCTATACAGCCAGTGGATCGGTTCTTCCAAAGCACATTGAGTACATTTCCTCCATTGGGAGCCAAATATTCAAACGGTGTTGTCTCATCGAGAGGCTGTATGTATGGGGCAGCTATACGTTCAGCTGCGACATAGTACATACGCTGTAATGCCATCAGTGAGGGGAAGTCGCGTAAACTGGCAAGTCGTATCATGTCTTCAGACGACTCACTATCAAGGTTCATTTCATCATTTCCATAGTTGACATTACTCCCTGAGATATCATCAATTTTCAGCCCGTCCACCTTTACATCCAGCACTTCACCCAGTGTCGGATTTTCTTCGCTTCGTCTGAAGTGCAATTCAAAATCGTTTTCACGCTCTGCATTTGTAGTGATATGAATGCCAATGTGTCTGTTTTTATCAAAAGAGCATACTATGTCATCGTATGTCCCTAAATCTTTCCATACGCCATTAGGCAACAGACTGTTCACTAAGCCGCGCCTCCATGTTTGCGACAAAATGAGCATTGACTGGCAAAATGATGATTTGCCACAACCGTTCGCACCAGTCAGCAAGTTAACACGTGAAATTTTTGCCACTGGCGTGTGGTGGAAACTTTTAAAACAATCTAACTGTAATCCAGTAATCATATTTCTTTTTGATTATATATTATCGTCCAAGCCATTTCCAAAAAGCTCTTGGTAGCCAACCCTGACAGGTTGGGTTTTCTGGCAACTGCATCACGAAAATAGTATCGGCACTATGCAAATAATTCCGAAGCCTTTCGGTCATTTCATTCACATCCCGCGGCACATTCGTTTTCACAAACCATAATGTCTCCATCGGGTGTTGATAGTCACCAAATGTTTTGATAGTCTCTTTAAGCCCCAAATAATCAAATTGTTGCTCGTTGATGTCGTATGAAATAAGGTATAGCATAATATTAAATATTTCTATTTGGTGTTCATTCTTATTTTCAAAGATACAAATTTTCCAATAAGAATAGGTCGAGAATTTTCATTATAAATCAAGACAATGCACTATTATTTTGTCTCAATACTTGGTAAATCTCTATCAACTTTATTATCTCTCTACCATAGTTGTGAATTATCATTGTAGAAAATGGGGAATCACTTTCTGTATATTCAACTAATCGTTTAATTAAAATTTTTACTGGTTGAATGTACTTGTTTTGATGATTTTCAAGCATTTCAATAATCATTACAATAATCATAGTCACATCAGCTAAACATCGAATTCTACTCTCTACCAGATACGAACGGCTGTGTATTGATGAAATATGGTTGTTTAGATTTAATTGATCAATAGTTTTTTTGCCTCTATCAATGGACCCTGAATGGCTATTGTGAAAATATAGAAGATGCCCTACATAATACAATTCGTTCTCAATCTTATTCTCTGCTGTTATTTGCCATGTGCTATTACTATTAAGATAGTAATTTGGAGACATTATATCGCTGGGATTCCTTTTATTCTTCAATGTATTACATATCTGACAAGAATAATGCAGGTTCTCTATTGATTTTCTGTATTTTTCATAGTGCCTCTCTGATTTAGGATAAAAGTGTTCAATATGATAAAACGAACCTGTTTCGGGAGTGCATTCACAATATGCACAACATCCATGGTATAAAATTCGGATATTATCTCGAACAATGGGGTCTGAGTTATAATCCTTAGACAAACAAAGTCTTTTACTTGTTTCTATCACCAAAGTGTCGGACAACTCTTTTGCAATATACTTCATTATTCTTTTTTTACTTTGCGATACAAATCATCTATCCGTTTTTTGTATTCGGAAATATGGGTGATAGACTCCAACGGATCACCATTCTTTGCTGACAAATTTCGATTATTCAAAATGCTCTCAACTTTGTTTGCATATTCCTGTGTCCGGTAACTAACTCCAAAATCATCTAACAGCAATTGTTCTAAACAATATGAATTAATGTCTTTAATAAGGTCACTTTTGAATCCAGCATCATCTTTTGTGAAGTGGAGCACTACATTTCTTTCTTGGTCGATTTCCTTTGCCACTTCCATAATAATTAACGGAGAATGTGTGGCAAAGATAAAATGAGAATTCTTGAATCCATATATTTCTTCCGCAATTATCTTAAATATTTTAAGAAATTTCTGTTGCCATTTCGGATTTAATGATGTTTCAGGTTCATCGTAAAAAACCACGATGTTTTCTGTTTTGTTTTGTGGAACTTTAGCAAATGCACCGATCAGATTAAAAAAAACTTGTTGGCCAGAACTCAATCCTGATATAGGAATCTCGCCACTTGTTATTGAAAGACGTATTAAGCCTAGCTCGTCCAATAATTGCACAATCCAAAAGTCATCTTTAGGAATGGAAAAAAGACTACTGCAAAGTTCCTTTATTTTAGATTTGATTGAAGCAGTGTTAGGTAGGGTATTTTCGTTGTTTGATTTGACATCTTGTGTTTCCAAGAAAAATGCCTTTACGTTTTGTAGCCAAGGATTACGAATAATTTGAGCACAAAGTTCTTGTATTGATTTTTTGTTTTCTTTAATGTACCGACTTAGAAATGTTGAGCTATAAATAATAGCACACTCCCTATAGTTATCATTAATAACATATGCTTTGGAAGAAAGCTTGTTAATTGCATCTATAAATGAACGTATGGTGAGGGTGTGATTTTTTAGTAATGAAAGATTGCTTTTGCTAGCATATTCAGACAAGAAATTACATGAATAAGAAATGGGAGCATCCAAGAAAAGCTCATCATGGATTAATGAATCAATTATTTTACGTTTAACATCCGTTAAATGTGTATAGGCATTGATAAATATAGATTCTAATTCGTGTACACTCGGGTGAAGAGAGACGGTACTACATATTTGATTATCATTCACAAATCTTTTATCAAAATTTGGAGCAAAGTGTACAACGTAAGCATTGTTTTCATCCAAAAAAGGCGCCCCGAGTGCACTCCCAATCATATGAAATCCACCTAAATATTTCCATCCATTAGCAGGGAAAAACAAACAAAGATTATGATTATGAACGTCAAATAAGGTGGATATTTCACGATTCCTATCATTTTCTTCCATATTTACCCCTTGACGATTAAAATTCAGAGCTAGAATATTTCTAAAAAGTACACTTTTCCCAACACCATTCTCTCCAATGATAAAAGTATATCTATTTTTATTATCGCTATCTTTGTCAACACTTACCTCCATAAGAGACTTGGGCCTTTCCATATCAGTGTTGGGATTGGGTTGACTATCACCAAACATATTTATTATAGAGCTTCCAAAGATAGAATGTCGTATGGTTTTTATACTGTGAATATACATTTTTGAAAAAAAAAGTGGCTGTATTGATTAATTTGGCATTTTCTATCCATAACCCAGACTCCTCATCGTAAAGTCAGCAAGATGAGGTTTGTTGCCTCATTCCTCCACCTTCCACCAACCGCCCTTGTCGGGGCCGATGCGGGTGAGAAGGCCGCGAGTTTTGAGTTGTTGAATATCCCTTTTGATTTTTTTTATTCACATAACATATGTTTTATCGTTGGCTGTCTTCTTCTATTCCCCATAGAATAATACCACCATCCGTATTAGCAAAAGCAGAATAGGATTCCCATAAAAAATCGGGGAAACCACCTTTGCCACTTTTGGCTTCCGGATGATTTTCCGTTCTATTCAGTTTTCCTCTTTTTTCACCCACGCCCCAGGCACATACGCCGTGGCGTAGCTGCCGACTCCTTTCAGCTCCACGAAGACACGCTTCTGGTGCTTGTACTTCATCACAATCCCCTCCACGCCTGCGAAAGGACCGTCGGTGACAACCACCTTGTCGCCTTCGATGAATTGCGGGATCTCCGCCTGGTTGACAATGATGTCTTTGTTGCGAGATTCCACAATGATCTTGAAACTCTCCATCTGCCGGTCGGGCACAGTAAGGTATTCATTTCTGCCGAATTCATTGGTGGAGAAATGGTTGTAATAAGGTGTCAACCCTGGAATCTGCACCTGATAATCCAACAAAGCTCGGAAATGGTCTGGAGTGGCTCGCACAAACAACAGCCCCCTGTCCAAGGGTTCCTCCTTGATGCGTTGCATAGGAGTGCCGGACTTCTCATTATCATATTCTATACGATACTGCATCGGAAGGTAGGGCTCGAGATTGTTGTTGTTGAGGGCGACAATTTTGTCATACACTTTTTTCGCGCGATGATAGGTGGCTCGTATCGGAAACCAGTAGAGAACATTCGGGTTCAGGACATACCTTACCGACTTCCCAGTTTTGGATTTTTTAGAACTGAGATGCACAGATTTTTTTCTTTCTGCATTGACAGCCACGCTGTTATGTTGTCCGGTAGGATTGTTTTCCAATGTTTCCATTGCTTCCTCGCGGTTTATATTACAGCCAATTTCCAATGGAAGACTCCACTTTTCATTGCCGTGGCAAAAGTACACAAATTTCTTGAATTATCCTCTTACCTCACCACCGTCACACTCGTGTTTGTCCTTTGCCGCTTTTTGGCGCTGGTGGCGCACCAGTAGTCTATCGCGCAGAAATAGACCCCGTCAGGCATTCCCGTCGCGTCCCAGCGCGGCGCCTCCTTCCCCTCCTGACGGTAAACCCGCTTGCCCCAACGGTCGTAAATCTCCATCTCGATGTTGACAAAATCCCCCTCCAACTGCGGTTCAAACACGTCGTTGAAGCCGTCGCCGTTGGGGGTAATGACGTTGTACAGCGTGATTTCGCAGGGCCGCCCGTCAATGTGGAACGTGTTGTCCGACGTGTCGCACTCCGCCTGCAAACCGCCGTACTGCGCCGTGCCTTCCCCGTTGTTGTTGACGATGATGCGCAACGGGTACGGATTGTCGAAATGCTTCAGAATCTCCTGGCTGATGGACAATGTGACCGTTATGCACTCGCCCGGCAGAAGGCTCTGCGCCTGGGCCTCGGTCAGTACCAGTTGGCCGGAGGCTGTATATGCGGAGAGGAACATCGGAGCCGGGAAGGTGATCTCCCCTGTGTTGCAGACATCTATCTCCAACGAAAGCACTTCGCTCCCCAGCTCCAAGACGGGCTCGCCGGCAATGGCCAGGTTGGCCAGCGACATAAAGGGCCTGCCATACTGGTCGAGGGTGGTGGCCTGCTGGAGGAAGTTGTTGAAGGGCCGGCGCACGACGCCCTGTGGGTCGGTAAAGGGGGTGGCGGGGTTGAAGTTGACGGCCGGGACGGTGAGGTCGTCATTGATGTTGACCACGTTGTAGGCGTGCTGGCTCCAGACATACCGTGCCGGTGCCCACACGGCGTTTGACGGACTATGGAAGACTACCAGCCTGGCGTGTTTGTCCTGATTGCTTCCGAAAGTGCTGGAGGAGGCGACAATTTCCGCGTGCCCGTCGCGATTCAAATCTACGATGGCGGGGTAGTCCACAGCGGTGGGTGCCAGGCAAAGGAACGCGGAGATGTTGTCCCCCGTGGTTCCGTCGATGATGCGTAAATCCGACTCGTCTCGATAGACAATCTCCACGGAGCCGTCCTGGTTGAAGTCGAAGGCGGTGAGGGTGGTGGC
>JAEEGI010000421.1_pt1 | contig 139102 bp, 99 predicted proteins | sample 8958751 | NCBI WGS metagenome assembly JAEEGI01 (sample SAMN16246545, study PRJNA631951) | gut metagenome | biome: gut microbiome; feature: rumen; material: KS-attached | host: Bos | place: Iran: Karaj | collected 2018-10 | reverse complement strand
CGGGACCGTGCTAACGGTCGAGACCCAAGGTGAAGAATACAGCAACTGGGTCCCGGATCAAGCCGGCAACCTTGTCTACATGGACGCCGACGGCTACTACCGCCCCGTGACGACCACGCCGGAAATGCGGCGGGCGGCCCGGGCGGCGGGCGAATCGCGCCGCCGGCAGGACGCCGAGGCCCGTGCCGCCATCCGCGCCAACGCCCCCGTCACCGGCCAGAAGCATTATCTGGTCATCCTGATTGCCTTTGCGGACCGTTCTTTCCGGGTCTCATCCCCGAAGACGGCCTTCACCAACCTCCTGAACGAGGTCGGTTATTCCCGCAACGGGGCCACCGGTTCCGCCCGGGACTATTACTACGATAATTCCAACGGCCTTTTCGAGCCGGTTTTCGACGTCGTCGGGCCGGTTACCCTGGACAATGACATGGCCTACTACGGGGCCGACTCCGGCGGCACCGGGAACGACATCCGCGCCGGGCGCGCCCTTTACGACGCCTGCCAGAAAGTCGATGCCGACGTGGATTTCTCCCGGTACGACAACGACGGCGACGGCAATGTCGACCTGGTCTTCTTCTATTACGCCGGCTACAGCCAGGCGGAAGGCGCCTCTTCGGATGCGATCTGGCCGCATATGTCATACCTGTATGGCATGAACTCCCGTTTCGACGGCGTCCGCGTGTACAACTACGCCTGCACGTCCGAACTCAAGGGGGTCAGCGGGACGACGATGTGCGGCATCGGCGCCGCATGCCATGAATTCGGCCATGCGATGGGCCTTCCCGACATGTACGACACGAATTACGATACCGACGGCGCGGCCGGCGGCCTGTATTCCTACTCGATCATGTGCAGCGGTTCCTACAACAACGGCAGCCGCACCCCGCCCTACTTCAACATGCAGGAGCGCATCTACCTGGGCTGGAGCCAGGAATCGGACATCGTCGAATTCGCCACGGGCGGCAATTATTCCATCCCGGCCCTGAACGGGGAGACTCAGGCCGTGTACAAGAGTCCGACCTCGACCAGCGGCGAATACTTCATGTACGAATGCCGCGCCCGCCAGGGCTGGGATGCCTATCTCCCCGGCGAAGGCCTGCTCGTGTACCACATCGACAAGTCCAACCGGCAGGTCGGCTGGTACGCCGCCGCGAACCTGTGGAACTGGAAATCCTACGGGAACATGCTCAACAGCAACGGTTCCCATCCGTGCTGCTACCTGATTCCCGCCGCGAACCAGTCCTCCCTGAACTATACGGGTTATGAAAGCAACATCCCGTTCCCTTACGGCTACGGCTGGAGCGCCGTCGATTCCTACACGCCCGTGGACTGGGCGGGCGAGACGTCCACGACCACCTTCGAGCACATCGGCTATGCCTCCGGGACGGTGACCCTGACGGCCAATGTCCCGCCGGACGACATCTCCCTGCTGGGCTACAACTTCATCGACAATCCCGGCAGCGGGACCTATTCCGACAATTCCCGCTTCTATTTCAACCTGGTGACCGCGGAGTCGAATCCGCCGTCCTCCGTGGCGTGGTACTACGACGATGTCCGGAAGACGTCGTCCTACGTGACGGTCCGCACCGGAAAGCATACCGTCCGCGCCGAACTGACCTACGCCGACGGCACCACCGAGACCCTGATCCTGGAAATAACTGTAAACTAACTATATCCCATGAAACGTACGTTTTCCATCCTCCTTTCTGCCGCCGCCGTCCTCCTGGCGGCCGCCTGCAACGGACAGAAAGCCCCGGAGTATGCCAACCGGGCCGAGAAGATCGTGGCTGAGATCCACAATCCCGCTTCCAAGTACGTGGTGGTCATTTCCCACCGCGGCGACTGGCGCAATTATCCCGAAAATTCCATCCCGGCCATCGAATCCGTCATCCGGATGGGCGTCGATGTGATGGAACTCGACCTCAAGATGACGAAGGACAGCGTCCTCGTCCTCAGCCATGACCGGACCGTCGACCGCTGCACGAACGGCAAGGGCCCCGTCAGCGACTACACGCTCGAGGAACTCAAGCAGCTCCGTCTCAAGCGCGCCCACAACGTGGTGACCGACAGCCTCCATATCCCGACCCTCGAGGAGGCGCTCCTCGCCTGCAAGGACCGCATCGTGGTCAATGTGGACCAGGGCTTCGAATTCTACGACCAGGTCCTCGAGATCACCGAGCGCCTCGGCGTCACCGACCAGATCCTGATCAAGGGCAAGAAGTCCCTCGAATTCTGCCGGGAGAAATTCGCCGCCTATAAGCACAACATGATGTACATGCCGATCATCGACATCCAGAAGGAGAAGGGTCAGGCCCTGTTCGCCGAATACATGGAGGCGGGCGAGGTCCCGCTGGCCTATGAGGTCTGCTGGCAGACCCCGGGTCCGGAGGTTGAGGAATGCTTCAGGAAGGTGATTGAAAGCGGTTCCAAGCTCTGGGTCAACTCCCTGTGGTCCACCCTCAACGGCGGCCTGGACGATGATACCGCCCTCGCCGTCGGCGCCGATGAGATCTACGGCAAACTGGTCGGCTACGGCGCGACGATGATCCAGACCGACCGTCCGGAATTCCTCATCAACTACCTCCGCAGCAAGGGCCTGCACGATTAAGCAAACAATCAAAGAACACATACCTATGACAGAAAACCTGTTTTATCTCGTACCCGCGGCGTCGGTCATCGCCCTGTTCTTCGCCTGGTTCTTCTACCACCAGATGAAGAAGGAAAGCGAAGGGACGCCGACCATGAAGGAGATCGCCCAGTATGTCCGTGAGGGCGCGATGGCCTATCTCCGCCAACAGTACAAGGTCGTGATCATCGTATTCATCGTCCTTGCGTGCCTGTTCGCCGTCCTGGCCTATGGCTTCCATGTCCAGAACAGCTGGGTCCCGTTCGCCTTCCTGACGGGCGGTTTCTTCTCCGGCCTCGCCGGTTTCATCGGCATGCGCACGGCCACTTACGCCTCCGCCCGCACCGCCAACGCGACCATGCGTTCGCTCAACAGCGGCCTGAAGATCGCGTTCCGCAGCGGCGCCGTCATGGGCCTGACCGTCGTCGGTCTCGGTCTCCTCGACATCTCCCTCTGGTGGCTGATCCTCAAGGCTTTCGTCCATGCGGCATCGCCTGAGCAGACGCTCGTCGTCATCACCACCACCATGCTGACCTTCGGCATGGGTGCCTCCACGCAGGCCCTCTTCGCCCGCGTCGGCGGCGGTATCTACACGAAGGCTGCGGACGTGGGCGCCGACATCGTCGGCAAAGTCGAGCAGGACATCCCCGAGGATGATCCCCGCAACCCCGCCACCATTGCCGACAACGTCGGTGACAACGTCGGCGACGTCGCCGGCATGGGCGCCGACCTCTATGAGTCCTACTGCGGCTCCATCCTCGCCACGATGGCCCTCGGCGCCTCGGCTTTCTTCAGCCAGGGCACGGGCATGCAGATGAAGGCGATCATGGCCCCGATGCTCATCGCGGCCATCGGCGTCGTCCTCTCCATCCTCGGCATCTACGCCGTCCGCACGAAGGAAGGCGCCTCCCTGAAGGACCTCCTGAAATCCCTCAGCGTCGGCACCAACCTCAGCGCCGTCCTGATCGCCATCCTGTCCTTCGGCGTATTCTATGTCCTTGGCTTCGACAACTGGTGGAAGCTCTCCCTGTCGGTCATCTCCGGCCTCCTCGCCGGCGTCATCATCGGCAAGGTCACCGAGTACTACACCTCCCATTCCTACAAGCCGACCCAGAAGCTCGCCGAGAGCGCCCAGACCGGCCCCGCCACCGTCATCATCAACGGCGTCGGCCTCGGTATGATCTCCACCGCCGTCCCGGTCGTCACGATCGCCTGCGCGATCCTGCTGGCCTACGGCTTCGCGACGGATTTCGTGTTCAACGCCTCGACCCTGAGCTTCGGCCTCTACGGCATCTCCATCGCCGCGGTCGGCATGCTCTCGACCCTCGGAATCACCCTTGCGACAGACGCTTACGGCCCGATCGCGGACAATGCCGGCGGCAACGCCCAGATGTCCGAACTCGACCCGTCCGTCCGTGAGAAGACCGACATCCTCGACTCCCTCGGCAACACCACCGCCGCGACCGGCAAGGGCTTCGCCATCGGCTCCGCCGCCCTGACCGCCCTCGCCCTCCTGGCCGCCTACATCGAAGAGATCAAGATCGGCTTCGGCCACATCGGCAAGACGACCCTCGAGATCGGCGGCCGCGCCGTCGAGACCGTCTCCGCGACCATCACCGACATCGTCGCCTACTACGACATCACCCTGATGAACCCGCGCGTGCTCGTGGGTGTGTTCATCGGCTCCATGATGGCCTTCCTCTTCTGCGGCCTCACGATGAACGCCGTCGGCCGCGCCGCCCAGAAGATGGTCGTCGAGGTCCGCCGCCAGTTCCGCGAGATCGCGGGCATTCTCGAAGGCAAGCAGCGCCCGGACTACACCTCCTGCGTCCGCATCTCCACGAAGGCGGCCCAGCACGAGATGATCTTCCCGTCGCTCCTCGCGATTATCGTCCCGATGCTCGTCGGCGTCATCCTCGGCCCTGCGGGCGTCATCGGCCTCCTGGCCGGCGGCCTCGGCGCGGGCTTCGTCCTCGCCATCTTCCTCGCCAACTCCGGCGGTGCCTGGGACAACGCGAAGAAGTATGTCGAAGAAGGCCACTTCGGCGGCAAAGCCTCCGCGAGCCACCACGCGACCGTCGTCGGCGACACCGTCGGCGATCCGTTCAAGGACACCTCCGGCCCTTCGCTGAACATCCTCATCAAGCTCATGTCGATGGTCTCCGTCGTCATGGCCGGCCTCACCGTGATGCTGTTCAACTAAGCGGATTTCAAATAGAAGAGGGTGACCGTTAAGTGAAACAGAAAGAATAACCTGCATCACCGGTGGCATTTACCCGGACAGGGCTGCGAAGCAGCAGACACCGGTGATGCAGGTTATTCTTTCACAATTTCTAAGTCAGCATGACGATCCGGTCACCCTTTTAAGACGATGAAGGCGGGTAAGGTATTGGCGTTCATCCTGGGTGTTTTCATCCTGATGGGAATCGGGTGGGTCTTCTGGCCGGCCGAGGGGATCGTCGTCTTCGGCTACACGCTCCGTTTCCCCTCGATGCAGCGGAAACTTGCCGAGGCGGGGGAGAAAAAGGTGGATGTCGATGCCGTGATCGATGCGGTGGAGGAGAGTTTCGAGATGCAGGAGGATACACTTTCCTTCTATCGGAACTACTTCAGGGACAACGCCAACCGTATCTATCTCCCGGAGGATGACTATGCTTATTTCGACAGCGTCTTCTTCGACTTCGAGCGGGGAAGGCGTTGCGGGAAAGTGTACCGGATCGCCCATTACGGGGACTCCCAGATCGAGATGGACCGCCTGTCCGCCGAGCTTCGGGAGGCGCTCCAGGAGCGCTTCGGCGGCGAAGGGACGGGCATGTTCCCCATCCGGACGAACGTCCCTTCCGCCAGCGTCGTGAAAAGCACCGTCGGCAAGGTCGTCCATTATACGATGTACGGCGACTCCCTGACCCGCCGGGCGCCGCACAACCGCTATGGCGTGATGGCCCAGCTGAACCAGGTTTATGGATCCAGCATCGTGCACATCCGCCCGACCGGCAGCAAGACGGCATTTCCCCGCACCAGGACCTTCAGCCGCCTCTCGCTCCTGCTCGGACGCAACACCGACCGGTTTTCGGCCCGGGTCATCTCGGACACCCTCAAGTTCGAGCCGAAGGTCCTCGCCAAGGACACCCTGGGCGCCGTGCTCCTCACCTGGGATTTCCCGTATCCGGTGGAAAAAGCCTCCCTTTACCTGTCGGGCAATGCGGAGATCTACGGAGCCATGACCGATGGCCGGGGCGGCGTCGCGGTGGACAATATCCCCCTCCGGGGATGCTCCGGGACCATTTTCACCCGGATCGACGAGAACCTGATGCAGCGGAGTTTCGCCCTCGACGACACCCGCCTCATCATCCTGCAGTTCGGCGGCAACTACATGCCGGCGGCCACTTCCACCAAGGTCATCGAGGGCTACCAGGCCAAGATCGCCAACCAGATCCGCTACTTCCGGCGGGTGGCGCCGGCGGCGAAGATCCTCTTCATCGGGCCTTCCGACATGGGCAAGTCCGTCGGCGGCCACATCGTGACCTGGCCCCGTCTGCCGGAAATGGTCGATTCGCTGAAATCCACGGCCCTCTCCAACGGCGTGGCCTATTGGGACCTCTACCGGGTCATGGGCGGGGAGAATTCGATGAAGGACTGGGTGAAGCACAATCCGCCCTATGCGGGCCCGGACTATATCCACTTCACGCAGAAGGGCGCCCGCATCGTCGGCGACGCCCTTGCCCGCTCCCTGCTGGTCTATTATGATTTCTACACCCTCCGCAAGACCCTTCCCGGGGACAGCGTGGAACAATTCATGAAGCAATGAGAAAGCTGCTCCTGGCCCTCCTGCTGCTCCTGCCGCTTTCCCTTGCGGCCCAGCACCGCCATATCCCCTACCTCGGCTTCGCCCGGCTGGACCGCAACCGGATCCAGTACCCTTCCGGCGAGAGTCCGGATTTCGACCGCTTCCTCCGGAAGATGGACACCCTGGTGACTTTCGGCCAGGGCGACATCCGCATCCTGCACATCGGCGGCTCGCACGTCCAGGGCGGGACCTGGACCCAGCAGCTGCGCCGCAACCTGATGTCCCTCCGCTACGGTCTGGACGGCGGCCGCGGCCTCGTTTTCCCCTACAATGCGGCCGGGACGAACACCCCTATGGGCTATACGACCCGCGCGGCGGGCGAATGGACCATGACCCGGAACCTGAAGCCGGAGCCGTCCATCCCCCTCGGCCTGACGGGCCTCTCGGTGTCCACGTCCGATTCTTCGGCCGTTTTCTTCGTGGACCTCACCGAGCGCGAGGCCCGGGAAGCGTCGCCGCGCTTCTCCTTCCGCACGGTCGACATCTTCGGCCACGGCAGCGCCTATCCGGTCATCTATCTGGACCGGGACACGCTGCAGGGAACCTTTGACGGCTGGAAATACCACTTCGACCTGCCGCATTATGCGGAGAACCTCTTCGTCGGATTCCGCGGTTTCCCGGGTGAATTCACCCTGACGGGCATCTACCTGGACCGGCCGGCGCACGGGCTGACCCTGTCGGAGTGCGGCGTCAACGGCTCGTCCACCCGCTCCTGGCTGGACTGCCGTGACCTCGTCCGCGACCTGGCCTTCGTCCGGCCCGACCTCGTGATCCTCTCGATCGGCATCAATGACATCCAGGGGACCGATTTCAACCCGGACCGCTTCATCCGGAATTATGAGAAGATCCTGTCGTACATCCATGCCGTGAATCCGCACTGCGCCATCCTTTTTACGACCAACAACGACAGTTACAGGAACCACGTCCCGAACATCCATTCGGAGAACTGCCAGCTTGCCTTCGCGCGCCTCGCGGTCCTGCACAAGGCGGCCCTGTGGGACCTCTTCGACATGATGGGCGGGAGCGGCAGCGCCGCCGACTGGGAGAACGCCGGCCTCATGAAGCCGGACCGGATCCACTTTACGGCCACCGGGTATGACCTCCTCGGCAACCTGCTGTTCAACGCGCTCATGGATGCGATGAAGAAGACGCGATGACGCCCTGGGATCTCATACGGCAGTTTATCACGGACCTGTTCGCTTTCGACCAGGCCCATCCGCTGCTGTTCACCCAGTTCTACTTCTGGGCGTTCTTCGCCCTGGTGTTCGCCGGCTTCTCCCTGCTGCAGAACAAGGTCCTCCTCCGGAACGCCTACCTCTTCGCGGCGAGCCTGTTCTTTTACTACAAGACCAGCGGACTGTTCGTCCTGCTGCTGCTCTTCGTGGTGGTTTACAATTACTTCGCGGGGCGCTGGATGGCCTCGCGGAAGACCGCGGGCGCCCGTCGCGCCATCCTGACGCTGAGCGTCCTGGTAGACCTCTCGACACTGGTTTACTTCAAATACGCCTACTTCTTCACGGACTTCGTGAACCAGCTGTTCGGGACGTCCTTCGGGGTGTATGACGTCTTCGCGGCGGCCGGCAATGCCCTGACGGGTACGGAGGCCTTCCGCGTGGACAGCATCTTCCTGCCGGTCGGCATCTCCTTCTTCACCTTCCAGGCCATCAGCTATGTCGTCGATATCCACCGCCGGCGGATCGAGCCCGTCCGGGGATTCCTGGATTTCGGCTTCTACCTGACCTTCTTCCCGCAACTGGTCGCCGGCCCGATCGTGCGGGCCTCGGAGTTCATTTCCCAGCTCCACCGTCCCTACCGGCTCAGCCGCCGCTGGTTCGGCATCGCGGTGTTCTGGATCATGAACGGTCTCGTCAAGAAGCTCGTCCTGTCGGACTACATCGCCGTCAACCTGTGCGACCGTGTCTTCGAGAACCCCTTGCTGTACAGCGGGTTCGAGAACCTGTCGGCCCTGTTCTGCTATTCGCTGCAGGTCTATGCCGACTTCTCCGGCTATACCGACATCGCCACCGGCGTCGCGATGCTGATGGGGTTCTGGCTGCCGAAGAACTTCAATTCGCCGTACAAGGCCACGAACGCCGGCCAGTTCTGGAAACGCTGGCACATGACCCTTTCCAACTGGCTGAAGGACTATGTCTATATCCCCCTCGGCGGCAACCGTAACGGGACCGTGGGCACCTGGCTCTGCATCTTCGGCTTCATCGGCGTGGCGGTGTTCCTCTCCGGGAGCATCTGGGTCGCGGCGGTGGCGGGCGGCATCGCGCTCGTGGTGGCGCTCTTCGCCCTGTTCAAGCCCTCCTCCCGCCGGAAAATCGTCACCAACGTCAACTCGATGGACACGATGCTCCTCGGCGGCCTCTGGCACGGCGCCAGCTGGAATTTCGTGATCTGGGGCGGCCTGAACGGCATCGGGATGATCATCTACAAGTTCTGGAACAAGATGACCCCGGCGCTGCGCTTCTTCGTCACGGCAGCCATCTGCGGCGGCCTGTATGCGCTCCGGATCTATGCTCCTGCGCCGGTCTGGAACCTCTTCTTCGTCTGGATGCTCATCACCTGCGTCGGGACGCTGCCGGGCCTGGTCCGCAGCATCTTCCGCGCTCCGGCGGTCGAATTCGACGGCAAGGGGGCGGGGCCCTGGATTGCCCGTGCCTGGGCCGTGTTCCAGACCTTCGTCTTCATTACCTTCACCCGCCTGTTCTTCCGTTCCGGCTCCAACCTCGACCCTGCGGAAGCGAATGAGGTTGCGTGGAATACGGCGAAAAACATGGTGGCCCAGATCGGCTCCGCCTGGGACCTCTCCAAGGTTCCGGCCATGATGGCCCAGCATGCCCCTGTGCTTCTCCTCTTCGTCTTCGGCATGCTCATCCACTGGCTCCCCGAGCGCTTCAAGCGCCGCTACCGCCTCGCTTTCGCCCGCATGCCCCTCGCCGTGATGGCCCTCGTCGTCGTCGCCATCATCCTCTTCTTCTACCAGTTCATCACGGCGGACCTCCAGAGTTTCATTTACTTCCAGTTCTGATTGCCCGGCGCTCCGGCTCTTCCCGCCGGCTCCGATGCCCGGCGGCCGCTTCCGGCCCCTGTCAGGGCTTGATTTCCGTGGCGAAGCCTGTCAGGCTGTTGTCCGAGAGGGTAATGCCGCCGGCCCTGCCCCTGTCGATGCCGATACCGGTCGCCGCCGCTTCTGCCGCGGCGTGGAATTCATTGCCCGTCAGGGTTGCAGCCAGGTCGACGGCCGCTTTGTTGTAGCTGTTCCGGACGACCTTGAAGCCATTGAAACAGTCCCGGACCCGGTTGCCGCTGACGGTCAGGTCGGCGGGGCCGTCGAAGATGTTGTTCTTCTCGTAGCCGTCCATGACGGCGATGCCTGTACGGAAGCCGATGACGGTATTGTCCTTGATTTTGCAGCCGCGTGCATAACCTTCGAAGACGGCAATACCGGTCGTGCCGCCCCGGGAGAGGTGTGCATAATAGTGGTCGGTGTCGTACGGCAGCGTGGTCGTGACGGTATTGCCCCGGATGACGGAGAAGCGGCTTCCGGCAAAGATGCCCTGGGAGGAGCCGGTGACCGTGTTTCCGGAGAGTTCGGTCCAGGGTGTGCATTGCTGGGAAACGACGCCGGCCCAGACGGAGTTATCTGAGCGGCATCCGGTGACCTTGCAATGGACCGAGGGGATGCTTCCGTTGCCGTAAGTGACGGAGAAGGCGTGCGAGGCGGCATTGTCGCTGCATTCTTCGAAGGAGCATCGGTCGGAACTGATGAGGCGGAAGGTGTTGAAAATGCTGTAGTTGGCATAGATGTGCCCGATGCCTTTCACCTGGTCGGCCGCCGCTCCGGAAAAGCGGGAATGGCAGCGGTAGAAGTGGCAGTCGGCGGCGAGGTTGGTCTTGAAGAGCTGGAGTTGCGCCCCGTCTTCATACCGCTCCTCCGACAAGGCGGTGATATCCGATGCGCTGCAGTGCCGGGCGTATTTGAAGCGGATGATTTCGAGGCATTTGGGGATGTTCTTCACGCTGAGGTTCCGGATGGTCACGTTTTCAGCCGGAACGACCCGCATGGCGGTCGTCGCGCCCCGCGCCTCGAATCCGTCCTTGACGGTTTCCCCGGTCGCATTCGCCTTGTAGAAAGGGAATTGCAGATTGTCCGTCAAGGTAATCTGCGCCCCTTCAGCGGCGGCCACCTCCCGGATTTCCCCGAAGAAACAGGTCCGGCCTTTGGACTCGGTCTGCCCGAGCGTCCAGTCCCCGCAGTCCTCCCGGAACATGCAGTTGCGCTGGGACTGGAGGATGAGCATGTCGCCTTTCTGGAAGCCGGCTTCCCTGCTGAGTGTCAGGCTGTTGCTGAAGTCCGGAATGTCCGCTCCGATGGTCACGGGCTCGTCCGCCAGCCCTTCCACCCGGAACAGGATGGTCGAGGTGGGAATGATGACGGTGGCTTCGCCCTCCCCGGTGATTTCCGTATCGGACGCCACCCGGACGGCGGACATCCTGTACGTCCCTGCCGGAATGTGGATACGCCGGCATTCCTTGCTGGCCTGCTGCAGCGCCGGTCCCCAGTTCTCCCCGCTCTTGTAGGCTGCGAAGTCCAGCAGGCTCTTTTCGGCGAGGGCGGGGTTGGGCGCAGCGGGCTTCGTGCAGGAGAACGCTGTCAGCAATACCAGGAGGATTGACCTTTTCATTTTACAAGTATCACAAACGGTTGGAACAAACCGCCGAATTCTTTCAATCCGATCTCTTCGAAATGGTTGTCCCGGATCTCCAGGTGGGATTCCAGCCGGTTCGGGTTGTCGTTTTCTGTCGAGAGGAAGATACCATAGCGGCAGTGACCTACCCGGTTTGCTACAATATGGATGCCGTCGGGGAAACCGTTCATGTGAATCCCGAACTTAAAGTTGGAAAAGCTGTTTCCAACGAGTCGGACACCCATGCTGCGGGGCAGTCTCGCTCCGAATCCGGACCGTTCCGCACCACCCAGACTGAAGGTTTCCCCGAGTCCGATGAACTCGTTGTCACGAAGTGTTATTCCGAGATCTGTCCGATCCGTGTTGTATTTGTTCTTGTAGATGGAAAAACCGGTAATGCAAGCGGATACGCTGTTGTTTTCGATGACCAGATCGCTTTTACCGTCGAATATGTTGCGCTGTTCATAGCCATCAAGCACGGCAATACCTGTATAAAACCCTGAAACTGTGTTTCCTGTTACTACGCATTCCCGTGCATATCCCTCAAATACTGCAATACCGACGGTTCCGCCACGGGAAAGATGCGTGTAATAATAATTCGTGTCATGGGGCAGTTCAGTCCGGACATAGTTATTGGCCACCTTGGACCAGCGGCATCCGGCAAAGACCCCTTGGCCGGACTGCAGGACCGTGTTGGCGACGAGTTCCGACCAGGGGGTGTTCTGTTGTGCGATAATCCCTGCCCAAATGGAATTCAGCGACCGGCAGCCGATAATCCTGCAATGGGTGCTGGGCAGTCCCGAATAGGTAATGGAAAAGGCATGTGTGGCAAAATTGTCCGAACAGCCCTCGAAGGTGCAGCCACGGCAACTGATGATCCGGAAATTGTTGTATTTGCTGTAATTGTCATAGACCTTCTCAAGATCGTTCAGGACGGCGGTCCGCATGGCTTCCGTGCAGATGGAATTGCACTTGCGGATGGTGCAATCTACGCATCGGCTCATGACGAAAAGCATGGAAGTGGAAGACAGAGGCTCCGGATTGACAACCGTGATGTCCTCCGCCGTGCAGTTGCATGCGTATGAAAACCGGATGATGCTGCAACAGTCTTTCCCTCCGGCAACGTCAAATCCCGACAGGAAGACATTCCGGACAGGTTGCACTCTCTGGACGGTGGAAGCGGACCGGGTCGCGAATCCCTCCCGGAAAGTCTCGGCTGAACAATCTTTTCGATAGAAGGGGAACACAGTCCGGGTCGTGATCTTCAAGGTATGGTCCTCCACGGAGGACACCGTCAGGAACTCCCCGTAAAAACAAGTCTTTTTTCGGGCGACGGTCTGTCCAAGGGTCCAGTCCCCACAGTCTTCCCGAACCATGCAGTTCCGTTGTGAGCGGAGCAGAAGCAGATCCCCTGCGGCAAACGGGGAGGCGTCCTCCACCTGGATCTCCGAGGAAAAATCCGGCAGGTCTTCCGTCAGGGGGATTTCATTCCCAATGGATCCTTCGGCTCGGAACAGGCTGGAAGACAATGCTTTGAATACGGTCTTCCGTCTGTCTCCAATGATGCTTTTTCCCGAAGGGATGCGCGTCTCCGACAATGGATACGTTCCGGCGGGAACCAGAACCGTATCTGCTTCCTGCAGGGCCTCACGCAGGGCAGGGGCCCAATCGTCCCCGGTCCTGCGTGAGGCGTAATCCGTGAGCCGGACTGTTTTCCCCTGGGCGGCGGACAAGGCCGCCGCCAGTAGCAGGAGAACAAGAGCCGAATGTCTCATTTGAGTTCCGAAAAAGCGAAATAATAGAGGGCGAAGGAAGAGGCGTTGGAAACGGCGGAACTGCTCCCGTCGCTTCGTTTGTTTTGTTTGCCTTGGGTCGTAAGGCGTACATACAGCCGGTCTTTTCCGGCGCCATCCGGAATGATGAATGCGAAGGACTGGTTGGAATAGAGTCTGGTGTAGTCGCTTGCAGCGGCTGTCCCGGATGAGTAGGAGTTCCACAGTTCGATGTCGGCACCCGGAACGTCGGTCCATGATGCACCGTCCGTGCTGGACTGGAGTTTCATGTATCGTCCGGCAGAGCCCCAGACTCCGACGGTGAACGAGAACAGGATCTGTCCGGAGCGGGTTTTCGTCGATGTGGACAGTTCATAGAAATAGCCGCCGTACGTAGCATCGAAGTAGGTAACGGTCGAATAGCCCTGGTAGCAGTTGGCATCCTCCGCCGCCCCGGGAATATCCTTGAGGATGTAAGATACGCGGGCGCTGTTGTTCGGACCCGTTGCTCCCGTGATGCCCTTGATCAGGTTGAACTCTCCTTCGCCATACGCCGGCACCCAGTAACTGCTGTTGGTCGTGTTGATGCCGAGCCAGTAGACGATCGGGACTTTATGTCCAGCCGTCCCTTTGTCTTTCAGGTCGTCAACAGACCGGATGCGGAGGGAATGGGAAAAGACATAGCCGTCCATCTGCTTGAGGTTGGACTTGTCCCCGTCGATATGGAGCCACTCGCCCTTGTCGGGCAAGACGATACCCGTAATGTCATATTCATTGGCCGTCAGTCCCTTATTGAATTTCTGGGTAAAGGAGCCGAGGGTCCGGATGTTGGCGATATGGCCTGCGCTGTCGACAATCCGGGTTAGTCCATAACTGCAAGCTTTGCTCTTCCATGAACCGACGTTGTACAAGGTTCCGATCGGAGATGTGAAATATACGCCTTTCAGGCGGACCAGTGTGCAGGGATAGTCATCCATCTTCGAGAGATCGGAGATGTCCACTGGCGTCGCTTCCGTTCCGGTCAGCGTCGTTTCGGTCGAGAAAGTGCCGGCAGCCATGTTGTAGAGGCGGACAATGCCATCGTCACTGTCCTGGAGGATGCCGCCGGTCATCCATACGGAGAGTTTCGTGCCTGCGGGATAGCGCGTGGCATCCGGGAGCCGGACGGCGATGCCCCGTCCGCTGTCATCCTGGAGGAACAGGTCGCTCTCATCGTCCATGTTCCCGGTCTCACTGTCGTTGATGACGTAACCCTGGAATTTCAGGTTGTCTTCGATGATACCGCTGTGCTGCAGCGCTTCACGGATGGTGATGAGGGTGGCGTTGCTGATTTTGAACTCCGGCAGTTGGGTGACGGTGACATCGGCAAAGACCTCTTCCCGTCCAACCATGTAGAAATGGATGATTGCGGCCCGTTTGTCGTCGCCTGTATTGGCTGTTGTGACAACGGTTTGGCTGGTTGCACCGGACGCGCCCAACCGACACCAGGAGACATCGGCTCCGGCTGTTTCCGGCTTGACTTCCGCGGCCCAGATGACGTTGGAACGAATGTTGAGAGTCAGTTCCCCGCCTTCTGAGCCGTAGCTGAGCAGGGTCATGTCCGGGGTGATGAAAGCCTCCGTCCCGTTCTGGACGAAGTCGGCGGTCAGGAGTTCTTCGCCCTTTCCATTTGTAAACAGGATTTTGCAGCGCCTCGGGTAGGGGGTCGTCAGTTCCGTAACATTGATGTAGAAACGTCCGTCGTCTTTTCCTTCGGTCGGATAGATACTGAACCAGCTGTTGTCCCCGTCCGGGTCTTCGAATGAGGGTGTTATCTTCCAGTCCTGGTTGGAATAGACGAAGACCTTGAGCCCTGTGACATCCGTCAGGGATGTCTTTTCCGGGCCCATTTCAAACGTATGGGTCCCGTTCTGGGGAACGACGGTGAACAGGGGCTCTCCTGCCGGTTCGGGTGTCTGATAGCAGGCTGCCAGCATACTTGCGCTCAGGGCAAAAGCCAAAAGGGTATGAAGTTTTGTTTTCATTTCCGGAATCGTTTAATAGTTGGTGCCCCGGGCAAACCAGACACGCGAGAGCATGTCATCTTTGCCTGTTTCCAGGAGTGAGACGGCCTTGCGCCAGTTTTCGCCATTGGAGGTCTGGGTAATGAGTGGATAACGCAGGCGAGTAGGCAGGACAACCTTCCCCTGTGCGTCTTTGTTGACATGTGCCGGTCCGGTCTGCATGACGGGCAAGCCGGTCCTGCGGTAGTCGCACCAGGCTTCGTAGCCGCAGAGAAACGTGGCGAGGTATTTCTGGTCCAAGATCCGTTCCAGCGTGCCGTTGAAAGCGGCCGTGGAAGGCTCCTGGAGAAATACGCCGGGTTGCCAGCTTTCGTTTCCCATCCATTGTCGGACGGAAGCGGTTACGGCGGCATCGTACAGTTCTTTCGCGGTCTTTCCCCCATTGATCAGCCCGCGGAAAACCGCCTCTGCCTCGATGAAGAGCAGTTCGGCGTAATTCATCAGCGTAGAAGGGGCGGTGTCCGTACTCAGGTTTGCATTGAAGGTACAGGCCGTTGGAGCGACCAGTGCGATATAATCGTTGGTCTGTCCGGCTTCCAGTCCGATGTATTCCCCATTGTTGGCCTTTGCCATGAATGAGATCCGGGGATCGCCGCTCGCCATCATTTTGTTGACGAATGTGGCGCCAAGCCGCATGTTGGTGCTCATCGGATCCGTTGAAGTCGTGGGACCGAAGCCGTTGTAATTGGGGTTGATTCCCGTATATCGGAAGATGGCGCCGTCAGAATTGGCGGAAAACAAGGGGTAGGTTTCCGGGTCCGAAACCATTTTCTGCATTTCCGAGGCAGGGTCGAGTTTTTCCATCCGACACTTACTGCATCGCATCAGCAGACGCATGCGGAGGGAATTCGTAAACTTTTTCCAACGGGAGATGTCTCCCTGATAGAGCAGGTCCCTTTCCGGATAATCGAGCGTCTTGGATGTGTTGTACAGGCTGTTGGCCTTCTCCAGTTCTTCAAGCATCCGGGTATACACGGCCTCCTGGTCATCATATTTGGGATGGGAGACAAGTTCCGTCCATTGGAAAGCCTCGGAATAAGGAATGTCACCGAAGATGGCTGTGATGGATTCGGACAGATAAACCTTGAGGGTAAGGCCGATGGCCTGCATATTTGCGTCGCCTTGTGCCTCCGAGATGACGGCGATGTGGTTGGCGCCTGCTGCCCATCGATACAGGTTTTGCCATAGGGTTGCGGACTCCGTTGCCCGTACATCGTAATTGGCCGTGAGTTCCATGCCGTTCGTTTGGATGTTGTATTGCATCAATTGACCGTTGATGCGCCATGAACGGTAAAAGACGGTCCAATGGCCCGAGTAAAGGACATCCTGGAGCAGCTTGGACGGGGTGACGTTGCCGTAGGTGATCTGGTTCGGGTTCTCGTTCAACTCGGCGAAATGGTCGCAGGATGCGAGAGTCGTTCCGGCGAGGGCGGCGAATGCCGCCAGGAGGAGGATAGTGATCCGTTTCATAAGCGTACCCGTTTTAGAATTTGATTTTCAGGTTGAAACCGAAGGACCGGGTCATCGGGAAAGCGGCTGCTTCAAGACCCGTAGTGATGGTGGTCCCGTCCAGGCAGGCGACTTCGGGATCATAGATGGGCCACTTCGTCCACATGGCAAGGTTCCGTCCGTAAACGGCGAAGGAAACACCGCTGAGGAACTTGGTTTTGTCCATCAGCCGCTTGGGAAGGGAATACTCGAAGCGGGCCTCCCGGAGTTTGATATAGGACGTGCTGTAGATGTTCGACTCGACGTTTTCACGTGCGTACCACTGGTCATAGTAGTAGGAAATGCTTTCGGTGACGGTCTTGTTCCGGAAATAAGTCCCGCTTGCAGCATCATAGCAATATCCGTCGCCGATAATGCCGTCGTACCGGCCCTCCAGGGTGTTTGTCAGTTTTCCGGTCATCGAGAGGATGGACGCCGAGTTCGAGTAGGCATGTCCGCCGAAGGCGCCGTCAACCTGCAGGGCCAGGCGGAAGCCTTTGTAACTGAAGGTCTGTTGTAGTCCGCCTTTCCACTTGTTCTGTGTCTCGCCGAGATAACGGGTGTTCGCCTTGTCAATGACAGGATTGCCGGTCTCTGCGTCGAACAGGATCTCTCCGGAAATGTCCCGGACCGTTCCGTCCTCCATCGTGATGACCGTGTTTTCGGGAACACGTGAAAAACCGGTCCCGTAAATGGCTCCCAGGGTTCCGTTGGGCATGGCAAGGACCTGTGCATTGTTCAGTTTGGCAATCTGCCAGGAGTCTACACCCTCCGCCAGTTCGATTACCCGGTTGACATTGCGGGAGTAGACGGCATGGATGTCCCACTTGAAATCGCGTGTCCTGACGGGTTGTCCACCCAGCGAAAACTCGATGCCCTGGTTGGTGATGAGGCCGGCATTGATCATGGCATTCCAGAAGCCTGTCGCCGGGTCGACCGGAGCACTGAGAATCTGGTTGTAACTCTCCGCCCGGTAGACGGCAAGGTCAAAACTGACCCGTCCTGTCAGGAACCGGCCTTCGAGACCGAGTTCATAACTCCGGGTCATTTCCGGCTTGATGTCGGCTGATGAGATCGTGGTCGGCAGCAGGACGCCTCCGCCGAAATTGCTGTTGTTGTAATAGTTCTCGATGGCGTAAGCGCTCGTGTCGTTACCAACGTTGGCCCAGGAGGCCCGGAACTTCAGCAGATCGACTCCCTTGCCCATGCCCAGCATCGAATTCAGCAGGAAACTGGCGCTGACAGAGGGATAGAAGTAGGAGTTCCATCGGGGGTCCAGGGTACTGGACCAGTCATTCCGTCCGGTAATATCGACGAATATCATATCCTTCCAACTGAGTTGCAGCATTCCATAGAGGCTGTTGATCTGTTTGTTGCTGCGAAAGAAATAGGTGTCCAGAGCTGACGATGCATTGGCCAGCGTGTATTGGTCAGGCACCTCCAGGGACACGGCTGTCTGGGAATACTTGGAGTAGCCCTGGGTCATGATGTTCCCGCCAAACATGCCGGTTATGGCGAACTGCTTCAGCGCACCGAACCGGTTGTCGTATTTCAGGAGGAAGTCGGTATTGATCTCCCGCTGGGTAATGATACTCTCCTGGTAGCGGCCGTGGTTGTATGTATGGCTGCCCCAAGGCTTCTGCAGGGTGCGGAGATCGCTGGAGTGGTCCAGGCCGGTACGGAGCATCAGATTGAGGTGGCGCGTGAAATCGATGCTGGCCACGACATTGCCGTAGAGACGGTCGCGGTCCATTGTGTTGAGTTGCTCATAACACTGCTGGAAGACGCTGTCCGCATTGGAGTAGAACTGGTTACTGCCAGAATAATTCTTTGAAACGGCCACATCGCGGTAGTCCCGCATCCAGTTGATGTCAATGTTCGGGGACAACCAGAACAGGGTTCCCATGATGGTTGAGCGGCCGTATCCGGACATGGGCATGTTGTCGCTTCCCTTGTGGTTATAGGTGATTTTGATACTCAAATCAATCCACTTGTTGATCTGGGAAGCGAAAGAGGCGGAGAGTACCTGCCGACCATAGCCGCTGTTCGGGGTGATCCAACTGTTGCGCGTGTCGGAATAGGAAACGCGACCATTGGAGCCCTTTCCGTTGTTGCCTTCAATTACTACCGTGTTTGTTGCCGTCAAACCGGACTGAAAAAAGCCTTTGTACCAGTCCCGGGCGACCCATTCCGTTTTGTAGTAGTTGCCGTATTCGTCGATGTTGCCGTATTGGTAGAACATCTGGCCATCGAATTTCGGGCCATAAGCGTAGTGGTTGCTGGATGCGGCAATCCCTTCCTCGGATATCTTATAAAAGGAATACAGGGTCTCCTGGGCGATGGAATTGCGGTTTCCTGCACCGTATTGATCCTGAAAGTCCGGCCAATAGCCGGGGCGCTCCCAAGTATAAGAGGAACTGAAGGTGACGCCCAGGCCTTTACCGATCCTGCCGCTTTTGGTTGTGATAACGATTGCACCATTTGCGGCGCGGGAGCCATAAAGGGCGGTTGCGGCAGCGCCTTTGAGCACGGTGACGGATTCAATGTCATCCGGATTGAGGTCGCTGGCGCCGTTACCGTAGTCAATGGGCATGTCTACGCTGGTCGCATTGTAGGCCGAGGATGACTGTCCGCTGGTCGAAAGCATGTTGCTGTTGATCGGAATGCCGTCGACGACGAAAAGGGCTTCGCTCTTGGATGGATTGAGGGAACTCTCGCCGCGCAGGGTGACACGGATCGATCCTGACGGTCCGGCGGAGGCAGAATCGAAATTGAGTCCCGCCACCTTGCCCGAAAGACCGTTCAGCCAGTTGCTGCTGACGGCGTTGTTGAGGTCTTCGCTTTCAACTTTCGACACGGAATAACCCAGGGCTTTTTCCGACCGTTTAATGCCTAAGGCGGTGACCACGGTTTCCTCCAAGGTGATCGTATCCTCTTCCAAGACGATGTCGATCCGGTTTTTCTTTCCGACCTGGATACTGGTTTCCTTGAATCCGATACAAGAGAACAGGAGCACATCTTCGGCTGCTGCCTCTATGATGTACTCACCTTTGTTACCGGTGGTCGTGCCGTTGAAACTGCCGGCAAGGATCACCGTAACACCGGGGAGCGGGGCGCCGTCGGCGCCTGTCACCGTTCCCGACACGGTTTTCTTCGGTTGGGCCGAAGCGGATGCTGTTGCGAGGATAAGTACTGCGCAGAGCAGACCCGTTGTTCTGTGAAGGTCCATAACAATTTATTCTGAGAGATTTGCTTCGGAGAATCGGACGCGTCCGGGCTTGAAGAACAGCCGCCGGACATAGCATTTGCGGGTAACAATCTTTCCGGAGAGTACGTCTTCCTCCGTAAATCGGTTCAGATAGAGTTCGCCCTCGCGGGTCCGTTCATAATCATAAGAAATATAGATGGTTCCGTCCGGCGCCTGAAAACCGGTTGGATAGGATACGCCAGCCCGTTCATCAAGCATGAGACCTCCTTTCCAAGAGGCGCCGTCATCGTCTGACAGCCACGCGCTGAGGTGAGAGCGCTTGTGAGTACGGGTCTGCGGGTCCCCATGGCGGATCAGCAGCAACCGCCCGGACTGAAGCCGAAGAATGAAATGCCGCGAATTGACATGTGGCTGGTACAGTGCAGGCTCTGTCCAGGTATAGCCGCCATCAGAGGAGAAGCACTCGCAGATTCCGATGCCCGTGCGGGCGGTCATCCAGAGCCGGCCGTCATTGCGCTCGATATACAGATGTTCGTCAAAGGAGGGTTTCGGCATGAGTACGAACCCCCGGTCCTCCCAGGTCTCGCCCTCGTCTGTGGAAACGAAGGTGTGTGCCCCCCGGAGGGGGTCCAGCTCATGATGTGCTTCGCAGAGCGGGTTTACGGTCCAGCCCTTTTCCATGCAGACATTCAATCGGCTCCTGACCCAGAGGCTTACTGGAAGCACCCATTCGCCAGTGGAGAGCACGGTCGGTTTGTTCAGGGTGCATCCGAAGCCGATATAGCGGGGGGCTGACCACACGGGATGGGCATCGTCCGGGTTCTCACATACTGCGCACCAGTTTCCGGACCGCCCGTCATAATACGTCATTGCCTGGTCCATGAAGAGCCACAGGCGACCTTTCGGATCTGTCCAGAGCTGCCCGACGATGGTCCTCCGCTTGAACGGGTGTGCGGGATTATGAGGGTCGACAATAAACTGGATATCAGACCATTTCCGGCCGTTATTGTCACTCCAGTTCAGCACGAAGAAGGCATCGGCGTTGTCTCCGCCTCCGACAAGGCAGTTCCAGATCCGTCCCTTCGGTGTCCGCTCAATACCGATGGTCATTCCGTAGTCCAGATTCTTGACGCTGTATTTCCCCCGGTCCGCTTTCGTCATCCGGCGGATGACGGGAGGTTGCATGGCCAGGGAATCACAGAGTGCAAGCATCTGGCTGGAGACCTGAGCCGATGCGGAGAGGGACACTGTGAGCGCCAGCAGGAGTATCAATTTTTTTTTCATGGCATGTATTGTTTATAACCATTTTTCAACGCACCCGAATCTGAGCCGATGGCGAGCGCTGAATATCCGTAGTCCTTGAATTTTCCTATGTCGGACATGTCCCGGACGAGGATGCCGGCCTGTTTTCCTGCTGCAGCAGCGGCGCGTGCCACACGTTTGAGGGCCTCGTCGAAAGGAATCGGGTCCGGGCGGACGGAGAGGTCCAGCGAGAGGTCCCGGGGGCCGACGAAGAGCATGTCCACACCGGGGACGGCCGCTATCTCAGCGGCAGCCTCTACTCCTTCCCGGTTCTCAATCTGTGCCAGGAAAAGTGGAGGTTCCCATGAAAGCGTGTCCCGGACGGGTTCCAGTCCGTATTTCATGGCCCGTACGGAGGTGGAGAATCCCCGGGAGCCCCTTGGCGGATAATACATTGCGTCCACAATGGAAAGTGCCTGTCCGGCTGAAGAGACATGGGGAACCATGATCCCGTCGGCACCAGCATCCAGGGTCCGCGAGATCAGGGTCGGATTGGGTTCCCGCACCCGGACGATCGTTTTCGGTCCCGGACGGACAGCCTGCAGGTTGGAGAGCAGGTCGTGTTCACAGAAACTTCCATGCTCCATGTCGAACATGAGCCAGTCGAACCCCAGCATGGAGACAATTTCCGTGACGACCGGAGATCCGATGGAAAGGAATGTACCCGTTCCCAGTGTCCTGTTTTTGTTCATAGGTCTGATAGTTTGAGATTTCCGTGCAGTCCGTCATAAGCCGCCACGAGGCGGGATAAGGTAAAGGCTTTAAGACCGCTCCCGCCCTGCTCTGACTGGACCAGAAAAAAATCGATGTCCTTGTTGAAATAGCCGGCACCGACCCGGATGACAGCCTTGAAGAGGATATTTCGGAGCAGGTGCAACCAGAATCGTTTTTCGAACTGGTCCGGCAGGGGCCTGACGGCACTGTACCCGTCAAATAAAGGCTGGAGTTCCTGCCAGCAATGATAGCAGGCCATTAGCGAGAGGTCGTCGGTCGGATCCCCCATGATGGTATCATCCCAGTCAATGACGGAAAGAATCCTGTCCCGCGTTCCCAGAAGATTCCAGAAAGCGATGTCTTTGTGGACCAGACAACCGGAGTCCAGTTCAAGAAAAGAAGCGTTCTCTTCCACGGTCCGCCGGATTTCCGCGGCGAAGCCGGGGCTGATGAATCCCCGGGCGGACAGGAAATCCAGGTGGTTGTCCAGGTTGAGGCGATAATAGTCCGGGTAGTTCGGGCTCAAGCCCCTCAGGACCCCCTCGGAGCGTAGCAGGTCCGTATTGAAAAGCCCGAATCCGTCGGTCGTGATCGTTTGCCAGCGGGCAATATGACCGCCAAGCTGCCGCATGATGGCTGTCGTATCGAGCTCTCCTTTTTTGTATAGTCCGTTGATATCCGGGTTCGGAAAGCAATCCATGACCTGGAATGCAAACGGGAAGGTGGAACGGGAGGCATCGACGGTATAGATCCGGGGCACGGGAACCCCAACCTGGCTGACAAGCCGGATAACCTCAGTTTCAACAATCATGTAATCATCGCAGTCATGACTGTTCTCCACCCGGATGAAATAGCAGCGGTCCTTATGGCGGACCTTGTAGTTCCGGTGATTGCCCTGGCCGAAGGTCTGTTCCAGACGGTAGCGGTCGTCTCCGAAAAGCGACCGGCAGAGCCTGTCAAGATCAGCCTCCAGTTGTTCCCGCTCGGGGTTGCACCACTGCTTGCCCAGTGTCGCAAAGGCTTCCGGGCGATCGCATTTCCAATAGTAGATATTTGTCCTGTTACTCATGGTCGGTTCGGGAAGTAAAACGCCAGATCGTTGCCAGGATGCCTCCGACTACGGTCTGCATTACCGAGCAGAAAACGGCAGGCACGCTGATCATCGGCATGAAAGCCGGGAAATTGTTCTTGGCCAGGACTGCTGCCAGTCCACCATTCTGCATGCCTGTTTCGCACGCGACGGCCTTGGCAATCGGAACATTGTATTTAAAAATCCGGGCTAACCCGTAGCCCAGGCCGAAACCCATGCCATGCAGGAGCGTGGCTGCCAGCAGGAGTTTTCCTGCCATCTGGAGGAGTTCGGCCTTGCCGCTGACAACGGCAGGAGCGATGATTCCTCCGGAGATGAAGACGATTGCAATGGTAGAGAGAACCGGCCCTGTCTGGCCGAGTCTTTTGACAAACTCCGGGAACTTCCAGTTGATGAATGCTCCCAGGGTTACCGGTAGGAGGACAACCTTGACCACGTTGAGGAACATGCCCCAGGCATCCACTGGAACCATTTGACCAGCAAGTAGTTTTGTGAGGAGTGGGGTCAAGATGATTCCCAGGAATGTCGACATGGCCGTCGAAATGACGGAAAGGGCGAGGTTTGCCCGGCCGATATATGCGATCATATTGCTCGCCGTTCCTCCGGGGCAGCAGGCGACAATGATAAGACCGACGGCGAATTCTTTGGGAAGGCCCAGCAGGATGGCCAGGCAGAATCCGGACAGCGGCATGACCGTGAATTGCGAAATGGCAGCCAGTACGATGGTTTTCGGTTGTTTGAATATAAATTCAAAGTCGCTGATTTTCAGTGACAACCCCATACTAAGCATGACGACGGCCATTGCATAGGTCGAGAAACTGCCCTTTGCGCACCAGAGAAAGGACTTCGGCCAGAAATAGCCGATGACGAAACTCAAAATGACCCAGACGGCGTACAGGTTGATGAACCAATTCAGTATTTTTTTCATGTCTTTTAGTTTGCAAACGATTGCAAAAACTCCATAAACTAAAATGTCCTTTCGGATGGGAGTCTATGTCGTGTCCGGGATTATTGTCTATTTCAGTTTCTTGGAGGATTGGCGGATGATGAGCTCCGTGTCGAGCACAATCTTCCGCGGTTTGCCTCCTTCGATGGCGCGCAGCATCAGGCGTGCCGCTTCTTTCCCGATATCATAGGGAAACTGTTCGATAGAGGAAAGCGGTGGTGTGAGGTATTTGTCCCAGGGTTCGTTGACAAAGCCGACGATGGCCACGTCTTCCGGAATCCGGACGCCGTTTTCCGTGAAGACCTCCATGGCCGCCTTGGCGGCAAAATCTCCTGAAAAGAGGATACCATCGGGAATATCCCCCTTGGCCAGCAGTTTCCTGGCATATCTTTCACCCTCCTCCGGCGTTGTCAAGGCCGTGTGTACCCATCCCTTCTGGACGGTGATTCCGGCGTCGGCCATGGCTTGGCGGTACCCTTTCTCGCGGGCGTTCCACATGGACACGTTCTGTAGCCCCCTGTAATGGAAAATCTTGCGACAACCTTGCTCGAGGAGATGCCGGGTTGCATTGTATGCTCCCTGGAAATCGTCTTGGACAACACTGCTCATGCCGTCCAATGGCATCAGCCTGTCGAACATTACAATCGGAACGCCCTTGTCGATCAGGTTCCGGTAATGGGAATAGTCTGTCGTTTCCGCCGCCACGGCGGCAATAACGCCTACCACCTTTCCCTGGGCCAGTGATTCGACGATTTTTCTTTCCCGTTCATAAAAGTTGCCGGAGGATGCGATGATCAGATCGTAACCCGCGTCATAGATGACGGACTCGACTCCGGCGATGGCTTCAACGAAATAGTTCCGATTGATCAGCGGGACAATCATGCCAATGGTTTTGGTCTTGCCCGTCTTCAAGGCGACGGCGATGGGGTTGGGGGCGTATCCCATCTTCTTGGCTTCCTGCACGACTCTTTTCCGCACCTCCTCGGCAACGAGTTTGCTGCCGTTAAGGGCACGGGAAACCGTGGATGTAGACACGTTCAGACGCTTCGCAATGTCTGAAATGGTGGTCGATTTGGATGCCATGTCGGTTTGCAATCGTTTGCAAATATAGTGGATTCCTTTTAAACATCCAAATATCTTTTCTTTTTTTCATCAGGGGAGGAGAAATTATCATACCATATATATTATATATAGTCAGTGCGGAGTCACCATTTCAGGCATTGGGCGCCGTGTCAGGTCGTGGCGGCTAACTGTTTGACAGTAAGCGATATCATGATATTTTCGGACGCAAAAGCGTGCCGAAAGTTTACATAAAACACGAGTGTTCAGCATTTTAGCCGCCACGTCCTGACGGTGGCGGTCCAATCTGTGTCCTGGGGGGAAAAGTCGGCGTACATACTAAAAAAGTGCTGCACGTTTATGGCCTCCAGAGGCCGATTCTGTGCATGACTTGGGGGTTTCGAGTGCGAGTGCTGCACGGAAACAGCGTTCTATGGCCGATTTTGTGCACAACTATTTCACAATGTCCTTTCCGACCGGTTTTACCTCAAACGCTCTCTTTCGTTTCGGATCTTTCCAGGACCGCTCAGTGGTGGTGTGTCCAATTCTTTGTGCGGGTTAGCGGGCGCTGCGGGGGCGCAGGAGAGGCGCCGCGGGGCGGCTGCGGGCAAACGGGTGTTGTGACGCGGCTTTGCGTGGTTTAGCGGGTTTTGCGGGGGCGCAGGAGGCAGCAGAGGCCGAGGATGGTGAAGGCGGCGTTGAGCAGGAGGAGTTCGTAGCTGAACTTGTAGCCGCCGAACCAGCGCTCGGAGTTGAGCTGGAGGACCAGGCAGAGGGCCGGGGCGAGGAGCGCGACGAGGGGAACCCAGCGGTCGCGGACGGCGCGCTTCGAGAAGATGCCGAAGGCGAACAGGCCGAGCAGCGGGCCGTAGGTGTAACTTGCGACCTTGTACACGGCGTCGATGGCGCTGGTGGAGTTCAATGCATTGAAAATGATGATGGTCAGAGCCATGCATACGGCCATCCCAACATGCACGAACTTGCGGATGCGGTCGGCGTCGCCACCGGCGCCTTTCACCGCCGCGCCCAGCCCGAGGATGTCCACGGAGAAGGAGGTGGTCAGGGAGGTGAGGGCCGAGCCGCCGGCGCCGTAGGCGGCTGCGACGAGGCCGACGATGAACAGGATGCCGACGATGCCGGGGAGGCCGCCGCCCGTGGCGACCGCCGGGAAGAGCTTGTCGCCCGTCGCGCTGATGCCGGTCGCCGCCGCGAACTGGTACATCAGCACGCCCAGACAGAGGAACAGGAAGATGACGACGGTCTGCAACACGGTGGAAACCAGGAGGTTCTTCTGTGAATCCCGGTGATCCTTGCAGCTGAGCGCCCGCTGCATCATGTCCTGGTCCAGGCCGGTCGTCGCGATGACGGTGAACAGGCCGCCGAGGAACTGTTTCCAGAAATACTGCGGATGGTTGACGTCGTCGAACCAGAAGATCCGGGACATTTCGCTGCCGCGGATGGAAGCGACGACCCCGCTGAAGGAGAGGCCGAGGTTCCGGGCGATGAAGACGATCGAGAGCACGACGGCGACCACCATGCAGACCGTCTTGAGCGTGTCGGTCCAGATGACGGAGCGCACGCCGTTCCGGAAGGTATAGGCCAGGACGATGGCGACATTGACCACGACGTTCAGCGCAAACGGCAGCCCGAGGGGGTCGAAGACCAGCAGCTGCAGGGCGACGCAGACGAGAAATAGCCGCACGGAGGCGCCCAACATCTTGGAAATGAAGAAGAACCAGGCGCCGGTCTTGTAGGTCGAGACCCCGAACCGCTGCTCCAGGTACTGGTAGATGGACACCACCCCGAGCCGGTAGTAGAGCGGCATCAGCACGAAGGCGATGACGACATATCCGACCATGAACCCGAGGCACATCTGCAGGTAACCGAGGCCGCTGACGGCGACCATCCCGGGCACCGAAACGAAGGTGACCCCCGACATGCAGGCGCCGATCATCGCGATGGCGACGACCCACCAGGGGGACTTGCGGCCCCCGTAAAAGTCGGCGCCCCCCTTGCCGGACAGCCGGGAAACGAGGAAAATGACGGCGAAATAGGCGGCGATGACCGCCATGACGGCGTACGGACTCATGGATCAGAAATACTTTTTCTCCTGCCGGTACAGGGCGATGAAGATGAAGATCAGGACGGTGAAGGCCCACAGCGACGAGCCGCCGTAGGACAGCAGCGGCAAAGGAATGCCGATGACCGGCATGAGCCCGATGGTCATGCCCACGTTGATGAACAGGTGCATGAAGACGCACGCCGCGACGCAGTAGCCGTAGATCCGCGTGAAGGACTCTCGGCATTTGTCGGCATCCAGCATGAGCCGGACGATAAGGAAGACATACAGCAGGATGACGACGAGGCAGCCGGCGAAGCCCCACTCCTCGCCGACGGTGCAGAAGATGAAGTCGGTGCTCTGCTCGGGGACGAAGCCGTAGGCGGTCTGGGTGCCGTTCAGGAAGCCTTTTCCGCGCATGCCGCCGGAGCCGATGGCGATCATCGACTGGTTGACATTGTACCCCACCCCGGAGAGGTCTTCCTTCATGCCGAGCAGGACTTCGATGCGCTTCCGCTGGTGGTCCTGGAGGACTTTCTGGAAGATGAAGTCGGTCGAGAAGACGAGGACGATCCCGGCGACGAGGGTCGCGACGGAGAGGCCGAGGAAGAGGTTCCGCTCCCGGAAAGACTTGATGGTGAACCACGGAATGGCGCCGAGCGCGAGGACGAGCAGGATGTGCAGCGGCTCGATTTTCAGCAGGAACGAGAGCTTGGAAAGCCCCGTGGGGGCGTCGGCCTCGGGCACTGTCACCAGGTTCGTCCGGAGCTCGTTCACGGCAGTGATATGGCTGGTCAGCAGGCCCCAGAGCCAGGGAATGAGCGAGAGGACGAGCACGACGCCCGCGCCGATAAGGATCCACGGCATGAATTCCTTCGGCCGCTGGAAGGCGTTGCAGATGCACAGGACGGCGATCAGGATGACGATGGAGGTATAGGGGCTGAGGGTCAGGGTGGTGATGAACAGCAGGATGACGAGCCCGATCAGGGCCAGCCACCAGCCGGACAGGCCCTCCCGGTAGAGGACGAAGATGAAGCCGGCATAGACGAGGGCCGAGCCGGTCTCCTTCTCGCCGAGGATGATCAGCATCGGCAGGGCGATGACCAGGGCGGTCAGGATGAAGCTCTTGATCTGGGAGATCTTGAAGTTCGGCTGGCTCATCACGACCGCGAGCAGCAGCGAAGTCGTGATTTTCGAGACCTCAGCCGGCTGGAAGCGGACGGGGCCGAACGCGAACCACGACCGCGAGCCCTTGACTTCGACGCCGAGGAAGATGACGGCGACGAGCAGGAAGGCCACGCCTGCATACAGCCACGGCGCAAGCCCCTCCCACCAGCGGGCGGGGATGACGAAGAGGATGAGGCCGGCGAGGCCGAAGGCCGTGACGATCCAGACGAGCTGCTTGCCGCTGCGCGTCGCGAAATCGAGGGCGGATGTCCCGTCGGTCGCATGGCTGGCGGAATAGACATTGACCCAGCCGATCAGGATCAGCAGCAGGTAGCAGCCGATCAGCTTCCAGTCCACGGACTGGCCGAGCCCCCGTTTGGTCTGATTCTCCAGGATCATTTGTCTTTCTTTACACGGCCCATGAGGTTCCCCTCTTTCATTCTTCTTTCCAGGTCTTTCCGCTGCGTGTCACCCGTCAGGTACTTCTCGACCATCAGGGAGGCCAGCGGGCAGGCCCAGGTCGCGCCGAAGCCGCCGTTCTCCACATAGGCGGCTACCGCGATCTTCGGATGGTCCTTCGGCGCGAAGCAGATGAACACGGAGTTGTCCGCGCCGCGCGGGTTCTGGGCGGTGCCGGTCTTGCCGCAGATGTCGAGGCCGGGCACGGCGGCCACCCAGGCGGTTCCGCCCATGCCCGGGCCGCTGTTGACGGCCCGCCACATGCCCTGGATGACTTTCGGGAACTGGGTGGTATCGACCAGCGTATATTGCCGCTCGTAGTATTTGGGGTCGATCTCCACCCCTTCCGAGGCCTTGATCATGTGCGGGATGATGTAGTGGCCGCGGTTGGCGACCGTGGCGCAGAAATTCGCCAGGTGCATGGGCGTGATGAGGATCTCGCCCTGGCCGATGGAGTTGGAAATCACCGTGATGGAGTTCCAGTGGCCCTTGCCGTAGCGCCGGTTGTAGAAACTGCCGGACGGGATGTTGCCGCCGAGCTCGGACGGGAAGTCGGTCCCGAGCTTCCGTCCGAAACCGAAGCTCAGCGCATACTCCCGCCAGGCGTCCATCGCCTCGTCGATGCCCTTGTACTTCTTGTTGTCCAGGATGTTCCGGTACACGTAGCAGTAATAGGCGTTGCAGGACATCATGATGGACGTTTCCATGTCCAGCGGCGACGGGTGGCCGTGGCAGCCGAGCTTGTGGCCGGCCCCGAAGTGGTAGCCGTGGTTGCAGGGATACTGGTATTCCGGTTTCAGGACGCCTTCCTCGAGGCCGATGAGGCCGTTGGCCAGCTTGAAGACCGAGCCGGGCGGGTAGGAGGCCTGGACGGCGCGGTTGTACATCGGCTTGTAGGGGTTCTGGGCGATCTCCTTGTAGTGTTTGCCGATGTCGGCCAGCTGGGTGACGTCGATGCCCGGGCTGGAGACGAGGGCGAGGATCTCGCCCGTCGCCGGCTCGATGGCGACGATGGAGCCGACCTTGTTCTGCATCAGTTCCTGTCCGAACTGCTGCAGGTCCGCATCGATGGTCGTGACGATATCGTGGCCGGGGACGGCCTCCACATCCTCCTCCCCGTCCTTGTAGGGCTGTTCGACCTGGTTCTTGGCGTTGCGCAGGTAGATGTGGTAGCCCTTTTCACCGCGCAGGTCCGCCTCGCGCGCGGCCTCGATGCCGGTCTTGCCGGCATAGTCGCCCCGCTTGTATTCGCCCGGATGGCGATCCATGAAGGCCTGGTCCACTTCGGAGACATAGCCGAGGAGGTTGCCGCCGGCGTTGATCGGGTAGTCGCGGATGCTGCGGACCTGGCCCCGGAAGCCGGGATAGCGGTATTTGACCTCATCGAAGCGCATGTAGGTCTCGGCGGGCACCTGGCGGAGCATGACCCGGGACTGGTGGCCGATCGAGCGGATGTTGCGGTGGTATTCGTCCATCTTGGACCGGAGGAACTCCGGCGTCACGTCCAGGACCTGGGCGAGGGTCAGCGTGTCGAACGCCTCGACCTCCTTCGGCGTGACCATGATGTCATAGGCGACCTTGTTGCCCACGAGAATCTTCCCGTTGCGGTCGTAGATGACGCCGCGGGTGGGGTAGATGACATCATAGACCATCGTGTTGCGGAGGGCTTCCTCCTTGTAATGGCCGTCGATGAGCTGGATGTAGAAGATTTTCCCGAGGAGGATGGCGGCGGCCACCCCGAGTCCGAAAAGGAGTCGTGTGCGTCTGCCGTTGTCCATGGGATTATTTGCGGGTATCGGGTGCGAGGGCGTCGATGACGATGATGGCGGCCGCGTAGCCGGCCAGGAGGGACGCGCCGAAACGCAGGGCGTTAAACCAGAAGGGCCTCATCCCGGCGCCGTCCGCCCAGATGTACAGGAGGAGGAAGAGGGACTGGACGAGGATGACCGCCAGGGTGACCTTGCCGATGCCGTTCTTGCGGACGGTGAAATCCTCGCCCCGGGAGATCAGGTCCTCGCCGAAGATGAGCTTGATGAGGGGGATCCGCAGGTAGGCGACGGGCAGGAGGGCGAGCGTGTTGAGGCCGGGCAGCCCTTCCGCGAGGAGATCCACGGACATGCCCGTCGCGAAGGCGATGAACAGGGCGCCGAGGGTGGAGACGCGGACCGGCAGGCACAGGACCATCACCGGCAGGAGGGAGAGGGTCACATAGGGGGTCAGGTGGAAGTAATTGCAGATCAGGATCTGCGCGACCACCAGCAGGAGATAGACCAGGAAGAAGTTCGACCGTCTCATTGTTCGAGAGCCTCCATCTCTTGCAGGGCGTTGTTATGGACGACGGTCACGTAGCGGAGGGCCGTGAAGTCCTGGAACAGGGTGACACGGATCTCGTTCGTGGCACCGTTGATGACCTTCGATTCCCCGGCGACCCCGAGCGGGATGTCCGGCGGGAAAATGGCCGAATAGCCGCTCGTGTAGATGGTGTCGCCCGGCTCATACTTGTACTGGAGGGGGATCTCCTTGAGGATGGCCCCGCTCGTGGAACGGCCGTCCCAGACCAGCGGGCCGACGGCGCCGACATGGCCGAGCCGGGCGCTGATGCTGACGTCCGTGTTCATGAAGGTCCGGGCATAGGAGAGGTGCTTCTCGACCGCGTCGATGAAGCCGATGACCCCGTGGGCGGTGATGATGCCCGAGCTTTCCTGGACCCCGTCCTCATAGCCCTTGTTGATCAGCATGTAGTTGTGCTGCTTGTTCCGGCTGACCTTGCGGACCTCGGCGGGGAGGTAGGAGAATCCGCCTTCGGTGCGGACAAGGAGGCTGTCCGGCAGCGTCAGGTCCCGGTAGCGGTCAAGCTGCTCCCGGAGGGCGAAGTTCTCCGCCGCGAGGGCGTCGTTCTGCTTCCGCAGGGAGAAATACTGGCGGACCGACTCGGAACTGCCCCACAGGGCGCTCATGACCTTGTGGGCGCCGCGGGAAATCCAGATGTCCTGGAGCGCGGCGTTGTTCCGGAGCATATGGACGGCAGCAACCTCCATCAGGATGAAGATTGCTGCGCAGAAGATGATGGGGAATATTTTCCGCTCCCTGGCCATCCCTTACCGCATGAGGAAGGAGTAGTTGGCCGTGTTCTTGAGGGCGATGCAGGTGCCGCGCGCCACGGCGCGGAGCGGGTCCTCGGAAACGTGGAACGGGATATTGACCTTTTCGGAGAGCCGGCGGGCGAGGCCGCGGAGCTGGGCGCCGCCGCCGGAGAGGAAGATGCCGTTCTCCACGATGTCGGAGTAGAGCTCAGGGGGCGTTTGCTCGAGGACATGGAGGATGGACGCTTCGATGCGGGCGACGGACTTGTCGAGGCAGTGGGCGATCTCCTGGTAGGTGATCGTGGCCTCGACCGGGTGGGCGGTCATCAGGTTCGGGCCGCGCACCACGAACGGCTCCGGTTCCTCTTCGAGGTCCGGGATGACGGAGCCGACCGCGATCTTGATCTTCTCGGCGGTCGTCTCGCCGGCCTTGATGTTGTGCTGCTGGCGGAGGTAGGTCTGGATGTCAGCCGTGAACACGTCGCCCGCCACGCGGATGGAGTCCTGCTGGACGATGCCGCCGAGGGAGATGACGGCGATCTCCGTGGTGCCGCCGCCGATGTCGACGACCATGTTGCCGCGCGGCGCCTCGACGTCGAGGCCGATACCGAGGGCGGCGGCCATCGGCTCATAGATCAGGTACACGTCACGGCCGCCGGCGTGCTCCGAGGAGTCGCGGACCGCACGGATCTCGACTTCCGTCGAACCGGAAGGGATGCCGACGACGATCTTGAGGTTCGGCGCGAAGAGGCTCTTGTGCTTGGAATTGACCTCGCGGATAAAGCCGCGGATCATCATTTCGGCCGCCTGGAAGTCGGCGATGACTCCGTCCCGGAGCGGGCGGACGGTCTTGATGCCGGGGTTGGTCCTTTCGTGCATCAGCTTGGCCTTCTGGCCGATGGCGATGCACTTGTTGGTATGGTTGTCGATGGCGACGATCGAAGGCTGGTCGAGGGCGATCTTGTCATTCTGGAAGATGACGGTGTTCGCCGTGCCCAGGTCGATGGCCAGTTCCTGTGTCAGAAAGTTGAATGCCATATCGGTTCAGGTGCTTAAAAGTACATTTTCAGATTTGGCGTAAAGTTACGAAAAAAAACGTATCTTCGCGAAGAAAATCCGGAATATGGAGCGAAAAAAATACTTGGTCGTCACGGCGGGCGGCAGCGGGTCGCGGATGGGGGCGGATGTCCCCAAACAGTTCCTGCCGCTGCAGGGAAAAGCGATCCTCCAGCGCACGATGGAGCGCTTCCTGGAGGCCTGTCCCGGCATCCGGATCCTGACGGTGCTCCCGAAGGACCATTTCGGGACCTGGAAGGCCTACTGCGCGGCCCACAACTTCAATGTCCCGCAGACCCTTGTCGCCGGCGGCATCACCCGTTTCCACTCGGTGCGGAACGCCCTGGTGAAGATTCCGGACGGGGCGCTGGTCGCCGTCCATGACGGGGTGCGCCCGTTCGTCTCCAAGGAATTGATTGAAAGGATGTTCTCCCGGATGGAGGTCTGCCGGGCGCTGATTCCCGTCCTGCCCGTGACCGATACGCTGAAGGTGCTCGACCGCGACCGGGAGACGGGCCTCCTGCGCTCCGCCGGTGAGCGGCTGGACCGCAGCCGCGTATTCGGCGCGCAGACCCCGCAGATCTTCCGGTCGGAAGACCTGAAAGCCGCCTACGCGGAGGCGTACGACCCGCTCTTCACCGACGACGCCTCCGTGGCCGAAAACATAAAAATACCTCTCTCCTTCATCGAGGGAGAGAGGTTCAACATCAAGATCACCACGCCGGAGGACCTGGTCCTCGCGGAGGCTATTGCCCGATCTTCTTCGCGTTCTTGTAATCCTTGACCCAGACCTGGCGCTCGATCGGCTGGTCGAGGGAGATCATCGTGTCGGTGGACTGGATGAAGGGGATTTTCTGGATGGTCGTCAGGAGGATCTCCATGAGGTGGTCGTTGTCGAAGCAATAGACCTTGGAGAGAATGGCATATTTCCCCGTAACGAAGTGACATTCGACAATTTCCGGAATCTTCTTGAGATTGGCGATGACCTCCTGGTACTTGCCGGCCTCGGAGAGGGAAATGCTGATGAAGGCACAGACATTCAGGCCGAGGGCCTGGGGTTTCACGAGGAGGCGGGAGCCGGTGATGACCCCGTTCGCCTCGAGGCGCTTCACCCGCTGGTGGATCGCCGCGCCGGACACGCCGCATTCACGGGCGATTTCCAGGAACGGCATCCGCGCGTTTTTCACGAGGGAGGAGAGGATCTTCTGGTCGATCTGGTCGAGATGGTACTGGGCCATATGCTTACAGTTTAAAAGTCAACGGCGCAAATATAGTAAAATTTTTTATTTCCTATACCGCTTTTTCGTTTTTCCCGTCGGCGCGCTGTCCGCGATAATCTTCTGACAGTCAGCTTCGGTGAGGGTGACTCGGTAAAAAGTCGCTCTCCTACACGAAATGTGAAAGTTCACATTAACCTATATCGTAGCTTTCTTCGTGTTTTTATTCGAAACAGGCGATTACGCGAAGGAAGGGAAAGCCTTGAACAGAGTCAGAAGAGAGATTAGCTCGTCTTTCAGACCATGCCGCACGAAAATCTTCATCTCGCCTTCTGTGAGATCCCCCAAACCGCTGATCAGACTCTTTTCCGAGATATCCTGGACACCTGCGATGCATTTGTCCAGGTATTCCTCAATGGGCATTCCCATGCGGGATTCCACGATTCCTTTATTGATGGATGTCCTTTCTTTTAGGAAGAACCAGCAGTCGAACACGTCCCGGCTGGTAATCTCGGTCCGGTCAAGGAGGGCGCACAACTTGTGGGCGAACATATCTTCCTTCACCATAATACGCATCTGCAGGCCGAGATAGTTCCGGATTTCATAGTGATTGTCGTACAGACGGTTGGAAATTTCAATCTTGAGTTTGCGCTCACCGATACCATAATCAAGCACGATGATGATTCCATAGTGCTTGATGGCTTCGTCGTGAATCTTGCCGTATTTCAGGACAATCTTACGGACGCGCTCATAGACCTCGGCCTCCTTTTCCGGAGCCAGCAGATTGAAGTCCAGGTCCGTCGAGAAGCGTGGCAGATTGTAAAAGAACATGGTGGCGGTACCGCCCTTGAAGGCCAGCACGGAGGAGAGCAGCGCATCGGAAAAGATGTCCTTCAGCAGCTGCAGCATGAAGAATTTGTGCTTATTCGTATCCATTATCCGAGAATCTTTGAAACACGTTGCCCGAGCGTTTTGCTATTGTATATGGGAAGGAGAGCAAGCACCTTCTGCTTGTCCAGAGAAGAAGGATTGTCGAAATAGTAATTGCTGTCCAGGTACAAAGTGTCCAGGAAAGCTCTTTCCGGAGAAGCGATATTGACATTGCCTTCGCAGATGATTCCTGCCCGGTCAATCAGGATTTCACCCTTGATTTTCCGATACCGGAACACCTTCCCGCCGATTTCAACGCTCCTCGACAGGTTCCCCACAGAGGTAATCTCATCGCTGTACTGGAAGATAATCCCGGCCCGTTGCAGCACATACTCCAGGGAGATGTAAGACGGGGTATAGAGAAGACAGGCAAGTTCTTTCTCATCATAACCCGGCTTGGCGTAGATTCCCTTACGGGGGTTGAGAATTACGCCCTTCCTGACATAGCCGATCATCCTGCTCTTCACTGTGTCCCGGTCCAGCCCCTGACCATAGGCCATGGCGATACCCTGCATCGTGAAAACACTTGCTTTGTCCTTGTAAAGATCCAGGAGAAGTTGATTTTGTAAACCCATAGTAGCGTTAAACAACACTTTTAGTTTACAAAAATACAAAATGATAATGAAAACAACAAATCTTCCTGCTATAAAGCAGTAAGCAAAGCAGCGTTTTCCTGATGCTGGCTTCTGTAGTTGCCTTCTTGCGTGGCTGATATCACGCTGACAGACAGCAACTTCCATTCTATTGCCCCCAGTATTCGCGGCTCACCTGGAATAATCCGTGGAAATGAAGGATCTAAATAAGTCTTAGTGAGTGAGAAAGTTATAACTTTGCACTCATGAAAAAGACAGAATCAGACCTCGGGAAATATGTATTTATGTCCAGCTTCCTATTGCCGAATGGGATGCTGGACTTTTTTGATGTTGTTCGTGTCGATGAAGAGGCATCTCCCAAAGAGAAAGTATATACGGGCGGTATTCTTCACATCTACCTGGACGAACTCGATAACCGTACAGAAGACCAGCAGTCTTTGCGCCCCAATGGCTTCACTGAACCAACATTAGTCAACGACTTCCCAATCAGGGATCATAAAGTTGTACTACATATACGTCGTAGACGGTGGTTGGACAATAATGATAAGAATGTAGTCCTAAACGTTTATAATCTGGCCGTTACAGGTACCCGCTACTCCGAGGAGTTCGCGGCTTTTTTAAAAGAACGCCTTGGATACGTCCCCAGTGACGGCCCGTTCTCTGGGGCAATATTACCGGATTGACGGGGATACGCTTGAGCGTGTTTATAAAGAGCACCTGAGCGGTTATTATTCTTGGGAAGACCGCCCTCACGCAGACAAGTATCTGCTTTTTCCAGAAAACTTTGGACCGAGAATGAGTATTGATGAGACCTCCACGAAAGATGGGGAAATCTTCACTATACTCTCAAATAAAGAGGGACATTGTAAAAAAGGAAGCATAGCGGCAATCATCAGGGGTACCAGGGTGGAAGATGTCGTGGATGCATTACTGAAAGTTCCGGAACTTGTAAGAAAACAAGTCGGGGAGGTCACATTGGACTTTTCCAGCAGCATGGCCGCCATAGTAGAAACCGTCTTTCCATGGGCATATCGCACCCTGGACCGGTTCCACATGCAGAGTATGGCGATAGATGCAATCAAGAACGTGAGGATGAAGCATAAGAGGGAGGCGATGGCAGAAGAGGCTGCTGCAAGGAAAAAATACAGGCAGGATCAAATAAAGAGACGAGAACACATGAAAAAGAAGTACAAGATATACAGGGATGGTCATCCCCTCCCACGAGTGAAGGCGTATATTCCTGAAAGGGTGGAGAACGGAGACTCCATTCCTGAACTTCTTGAAAGGTCTGCTTATCTATTGACAATGTCTTCAGAAAAGTGGACCGAAAAACAGAAGGAAAGGGCTAAAATACTCTTTAAACGCTTCCCTGACATAAAGAAAGCATATGGCCTGTCTCACTCGTTAAGAGTCATCTTCAATAACAAAAACGCAACGAAGGAGTCGGCGAGAAATAGTTTGTCTCAGTGGTGCGAGGAGGCAGAAAAGTCTCGGAATGATGACTTTCATGTACTATCTCAGATCTTACAATCAAGAGAAGATGATGTACTTAACTACTTCCTCTTCCGCTCCACCAATGCTTCCGCAGAAGCCCTGAACACCAAAATCAAGATATTCAGGGCTCAACTTAGAGGTATTATTGATCTTAAGTTCTTCCTCTTCAGACTAACCAGAATATATGCGTAAATCGCTCTTCTGCTTATAGTTTGTTCCCACGGAAAAATCCCGGTGAGCCGTATTCGCGCGGGGTGCATCGGCGTACTCTACTCTTACTCAGACACTTATCTGCCACGCAAGACCGATAACACCCCATGTGTCGCAAAGGAGCTCACTGCCCGGATGTAGGCAGGAAGCGCGGACCGACTCCCACGAGGCTTTGAATTCAGGGGAACTCTTCTTCTTTCACTTATCTATTGAATCCATAACCCAGTTGACAGACTCGTCATGAAAGTCGAATAACCCCGGGGCAATAGTGGATGTAATAGCTGAATGAGTCCGTTTCCGCAGCTTTTTTTTCAAAGCGTGTTTAGGGGCTACCGGAGATTCAGGTATTATTAATACTGAAGGGTTGTTCTTCCTATAGGATGCGATCAATTGACGTTCCTCCGGGCTTAAAGCAACCAATTCCATTCCGGAAGCAAGTCCTTTCCCTGTCGTCAGGAACTCATCATCTAATCCGAACTCTTTCGCCCATCGTTCCGCCTGATTCTTTGAGAACGGTCTTCCGTTCAGGTGCATGGACACGAAGGGCGCTTTAACTCCCAGGCGTCTGGCCGCCTCATTGGTAGAGATACCGTTCCTTTTCAGATACTCTTTTACGTACTGACCGATTTTGACGGATTGGTCCGTTTTGTTGTATGCCATCGTGCGAGTTAATAATAACCCCGCAAAGATATGAAAATCATTTAATTATCGCAAACTTAAAAACAATATGGTTAATTTTATGATTAATATTTTCCAGAAAACTCTTGCATGAAATAAAATTTAACCATATCTTTGCCTCGTGGTTAAAATTAACTATCATGAAAAAGGTGTTATTAACGCTGCTTACAGCGCTTTTCATGCCGACGATAGTCGCGCATGCAGACGAAGAGGGAACCCCTCTTGCTAAACGTAATCCCTTCGGGGATGGTGTAATCATGCCTCAGTCTCCGGACGTCTGGCAGCAGACCCGCTATGGCAACACGGAAGTTGACCTGTTCCACGGCACAATCGGGCTTAGTATTCCGATTTATCAGTACAAAGACAAGGACTTTTCGATTCCCATTACCCTGAACTATGCGTCCAGTGGTTTTATGCCCGGGAGAGCGGACGGCCCTGTCGGGATGGGGTGGAGTATCTCTTGTCCGGGATTCATAAGCCGGGAAGTCCGAGGCCTTCCGGATGATTGTAGCGGGAAAGAGATGCTTTGGAAATGGACGGGTGATCCCAACCATCAGGAGCAGATTTTTGTCGTACCAGACCCGGTAACCGGCAAACCTTACGTTATCCATGAACAAGCGTACGGCGCACGGACTCATCCTACAGTCTTCGGATTCGCCCGTATCCATCAAATGGAAGAGGAAGATATTCCCGGCTATCAGGATTATGTTTATACAGGAATGTGCGGGCAGGAGTTCATGATGATTCTTTCTGATACAACGAGCGGACCGATCATGCGGGGCTATGAAACGGAACCGGATGTCTATCATTTCAGTTTCATGGGTCACACGGGGTCATTCATCCTGTTGCCAGATGGACAATTCTCGTTTTTCGGTTGCAACAACCCATCCGGTGAATATGAGGCGGAATTCACCTGGGATTGGACGCAGCCCCGAGTGTCGTCTTTTACGATGAAAACGGGAGACGGATTTGTTTATGTATTTGGGGAGCAGGAATACACGGAGAACAGGAATCTTTGTTATTCGGACTCCGAGACGGAGTATTGCTCTGCATGGAAATTGACCCGTGTGATTGCTCCGAATGGACGAACTGTGGTATTAACATATACAAATCCGATTGCCGAATCATCGTATAGCGGAGTATTGAACGTTGATCACAAAACTCTGATTACCGCATCCGATAATCCTGTAAACCTTTGGCAAAGCGAAGATTACGACATCAATAACCCGCGGGTCAGCATGGCTAATACGGATGTTTGGGCCTGTTATCTTCAAGAATTATCCGTGGAGGATGAGGTACAAATTCTTTTCACGTACACAAGCGACCGTCTTTCATCCATCGTTATCAAGAACAGGGACGAAGAAACTGTCCGCTTGTGTGATTTCCGCTACCAGAGTCAAGGGGCGTTCAAACATGTGTTCCTTGAATCGTTTTCCTTATCTACAGACGGTCGCTACTCTTTCTCCTATTATACTGGCAATGATGCTAATCCGGACCGGGATACATATCAAACCGATTTATTTGGTTATTACAATGGTAATAATCAATGGACGAATCTGGTTGTTGGGAACACTCCTTTGAGTGATTATGCTCAGACCATCATCAGCAGCCGCTCTTCCAATACAGAAAAAGCACGTCTGGGCTTGCTCAAAACAATCAGCTGGCCAGCTGGAGGGCGAACGGAACTGGAATATGAAGCAAATGATTATTCCATGAATCTTCAACCTCAGATGGTTATGGCTCAAGACAAAACGACGGCTGGTCTCCGTATCAAGCGGATTACTTCTTATGATTGGGACGAAAAACGCCTTCAACAGAAAGAATACAAATACAAGACAGAAGGTGGCCGTAGTTCCGGCATCCTATTGAAAAAACCCGAGCTGTATTGGAAGTATCGACTCTATCTGGGCCCGGAAAGCGGCGAGTATCTACAGATAGAAAGGGAATGTGTCACCAGTTCTTCTCCGATAGGGTTCGGATTCGGCTCCCACATTGAATATATCCGTGTTTCTGAAGAGATTTCCGACGGCTTGTCCCCCGCCAAATCCATCACGACAACAAGCTTTCACGCGACAATGGACAATTCAGTGAAAACCGAATGGTATCATGAGTTGCCATCCGAAGGACTCTATTTGCAGGATGGGTGGGAGATGCGCTTGTCTTTGAACAATGCGCCGTTGCCAGAAAGTGTTTTTCAATCGGGCAGCCTTTATGCCGGAAAACCGACCTCTGTCACTGTAACGGACGAAACAGGGGAGCCCGGAGCGCAAAAGAATTATACATATGGCCTCTATGCGGCAGGCAATGAAGGCTATTGCGGTCCTGTTTTGTATTTTGGGAAGAAATTCAATCACTATTATTCACCAAACTCTACCTATGGCGCTACAGTCGCACTGCAGAACTATGACGTGGGAGGAGTCGCCACAACCGAATATACAACAAGCTATTCCGTGAACGGAACAGGCCGAATCAATGAGTCTGAGCATGTGGACAGTAAGGGCAGGACAAGCATCTCACGGACTGTGTTCAGCCCAGGATTTCCATGTAATCCCGTCAGGACGGAAAGGACTCTCGACAATCAGTATGTATCGGTCACAAAGGTTGAGTATGATACGCTGCTATCCTCCAATGGTCGCCATTATTTACGCCCCCTCCGTTGTCTCAGGGCAGAATTGCCCTCGGCGACCTTTTCTTTATCCGGAGTCCGCTGGAAACAAGTTGCGTCATTTGATCGCTACGACGCAAGGAACAATATCCTGCAGATGACAGATTCAACAGGCCTTGTTAAATCATTTGTCTGGGATACGGGAGGCCAGCAACCCATTGCTATTGGAGAAGGGATTGGATATGACGACCTCTCAACGGCGATCGGAATCACCGGCGGGAGTGTCCAGATCAACACTCCTTACCGGATAACCCGGTACGAATGGATTCCGCTCGTAGGCCCTTCGCGGATAACCGACCCTTCCGGCCGGAGCATGAAATACGGATACGACAATGACGGGCGCCTCGTCGCGGTCCTTGACGATCTGGACCGTCCGTTGGAAAAATACAAATATCATTCGGCAACAAGTGAACCAATAAACGAATAAAGCCATGAAAAAGATTTTACTCATTTTGATGTGTGCCCTGTTCATGACGGGCATCTCCCAAGCGCAGACTCCGGTCTAGTCCGCTTTCTTTGGCAATCCGACTCCCGGCACGGTGTATGTCGCCTGGAACGCCGGTCAATACATGTTCCAGACCACGGGCGGGAACGGAGATCCGGAGGTTTTCACGGATAATTATGATGATCTCGCCTCTGATATAGCAGAAGAGTATGACTGGGTCAGTCTGGGAACCGTTCAGGAATGGCCTTCCTCCGGGAGCTATCGGATTTCGCTTTATCTGGGAAACAACCAGAGTAATTATGCCCGCTCTTTCATTTATGGAAACCCTCAGCAGAATCAGGCGATAACCGTTATCCAGAATCCGATGCCGCAGTCTTATCCAACACTATCTCCTCAAGGTGTACACAAGATTATGCCCGGAGAAAGGACAACGGTTTCATTGACGGGAACCACGCTTGGTGAGAACTATTACATCCGCGATGAAAATGATCAATTGATTGCAACCATTGTCGGCAGTGGGGGGAATGACAGTTGGTCCGGGTTACTTACACCTGGATACTATTATGTCGCCAATTCCGATGGTGACTTTACGGTGGCCTACGATCGCCTGTTTTCCTATCATTTGGGATTCGACGGGGATGAGGTTGAGATTGATGCCGACGGAGGCGTGGCGAGTTTGGATAGCGAGAGCATTCGTGATGACCAAAACGGATATCTTCCATGGTATTATGAAGAGCCGGTCCCGGAACTTGACAGCCTGTCGTGGAAATTGAATGGAGGGAAATGTATATATTGGGATTCCAACATTAAGTTCTCCTATGAAATTAGCGAAGAAGGATACTTGTGCCTGTTCTTCTCCGCCCCGCCGAACGTGACAGCAGACACTTTGGAATGCCGTCTTTACAAAGCCTCAGGAGACCTGTTTTTTCGCATAGTACAACCTGGGGGAGGACACTTGGCCAAACGTGATGTCCGTTTTACTAAATCCCCCACTCAGGTGTCCGCAATAGTAACGGGGTCGCAATATGGTGTGTTATATCGGCTATATCGTGATGAAATCGTTTGTTCCATTGAATATGGGGATGACTCAAATCTGGTTTTGTTAGCTCCTGACGGTGGCAACGAATACCGCGTTGAGGCTCTATACAACGGGCAGACTCTGGAAATCGCACGGGCGGAACGCATAAACGGAGAACTTTTATCTCTTCCTTCCGACCGAACCTGGGTCCTGACACAGCATTTCAATACCGGACAGTCTATCGTGAGCGATCTGAAGGTGTTCAACGGTTTAGGTTATGATGATCAGGATATTCTGATTGGAGCAGCAGGTAACGGCAGCAAAGATGTGGTGCAAATGCATTCGTATGATTACCTGTTCAGGGAACCTCGGATTTATTTGCCCTTTGCTGAGACCACTCGCAACGGGCAACCGGTGTCCGGAGTGGTAGAAAAGCAGGAGGCATTTTATCGTCAGATGTTTCGGTTCTATGGGAATCCATACGCTTATAGCGAGACTGAACATGAACCAACAGCAGTCGGTCGTCCCCTTTCGGCAATGAAACCCGGCCGGGAATACCGTACAGCAGAAAAGGAGGTGGTCTTCGATTACGGGGCCAATACTGCTAATCAAGTCTTTATGCTGGATCTTACCAGCAACAATGCGCTATATGTCGGCGGTTTTTATCCAGCCAAATCTTTGAACAGAAAAACGGTTACGGATGAAGACGGGAATGTAACGGAAGTCTATATGGACATGGATGGCCACACGGTGTTGGAACGGCATCGCCTGAACGCATCGGACTGGGCGGAAACCTATTATGCCTACGACCCTTTCGGCCGGCCCGTATGGGTGGTCAGTCCCGAAGGATCCTGCCGTCTGACAAACAACAGCACTTATGAGGTGCCGGATGACGAAACCGCCTACGCGGAAAACGCCATTCAGAAATACAGTTATGTCTATGAATATGACGGCCGCGGGCAGGTCGTAACAAAGCACATCCCTGGCTGCAAACGTCATGAGTACACTTATGACGAGGCCGGGCGGGTGATCCGCATGCAGGATGGAAACCTGCGTGAACAGTCTGGACGGATTTCGTATGTCTATGACGCACTTGGCCGTAAGATAGCAGAGGCGCTCGTCTCCACCAATGGTTCGGATTCCACCTCCTTGCACGAATATGTCTATGACACATATCCGTCCGGGATATCTTCGAATCTTCAGTACCATGCGGTCTCCGGGATAACACAGGACGGGAACAATGATCTGCGCGATCTACGAACCGGCGGCCTGTTAACCTATGAGAAGATCCGTATCCTGGGAGGATCAGGATATCTGGAAAGGACATATTATTATGACATCGCGGGGAACATTATTCAGACCAATGAGCGCCATTCTGAAGGGCCTTGTCTTTCTACCAGTACCCGATATGACCGCCAAGGGAATGTCTTGAACGTCAAACGGGATGCCGTATTCGGCGAAAACGACGCCACACATTCACTGGTGGAGTCCTATTCGTACGACGACCGCGGACGCCTTGTCCAAAGTAGTTCCATTCTGGATGGGACCGACCAGTCGACCGTCGGTTACACGTATAATGATCTGAGTCAGGTGTCCAAAATCCAATATGGTAATGGAGCGGTAGAAACCCTGCAGTACAATATGCAGGGCTGGCGCACGACCCAGGAGGTCAAGCGTTATGGTCAGTCATTGTTCAGCTCGACGTTGCGCTACTACGACCCGTTCAATGGGTCAACGACCCCTTGTTATGCCGGGAACATCTCCTCATGGACGTGGAAACAGGGGATACAAACGGCCCAGACATACGTTTTTACATACGACCCCCTGTCGCGCCTGACGGCTACACGACATTATACCGGCACGACGGAGACGAACCTGTACAAGGAAAACATGACCTATGACCGTAACGGTAACATCCTCAGTATGGTCCGCCTCAATAATGGGCATGGCGCCAATTATGGTTGGTGGGAATACGATGGCAACCAGCGCATCGGAGAGTATTCCGGCGACTATGATGCCAATGGCAACCTCACGACCGTAACAGACGAGGAATATCCAGTCTGGGTAGAATACAACTTGATGAACCTTCCTGCGCATCTTTACCAGGATGAATCGAATCTGGAATACACCCTTCTTTATGCGGCGGACGGGACGAAGATATCTATAATAGACGAGGATTCAGGAAATACCGAATACTACCTGGGCCCTTTCCGCTATGATCCGGATGCTACCGAAGACTTCGATGTGGCCGTCAGCGGCGGGCGCATGGTCTCTTCGGCTACGGATGTGGTGATGAACTACTTCATTCGCGATCACCTTGGCAGCACACGTGTAATTCTTGATGGCAGCGGCACTATCCTTCAGCAGGCGGATTACCTGCCGTATGGCGAGAAATGCTATAACCCGTCGCTGATATCCGGGAATAATGCGTATCTTTATGGCGGCAAGCAATTGCAGACGTTCATTGGCATACCGTGGTATGACAGCCAGGCCCGCTATCAGAATTCAGAAGGCATCTTCTCCGGTATCGACCCGCTTTGTGAGCAGCACTACAGTCTGAGCCCCTACGCCTATGCGGCGTGCAATCCGGTGAATTGCGTCGATCCCTGGGGGCTGACAACCTATTGGGTCAACGGAAACGCAATCAATATCGATGATGGGTATGATGAATCCATCAGCCTATCATCATTGGAGTATCGTTATCTAATGTTTCTGAGGCGTTTCCATGGGGATTGGTACGACGCCGCTCGGCTCAAGGCCATGGATCATCATGGATATATCACAGCTTCCGGCGATATAGTATTGGCTGCGTCAAGTATTTCGTCGTCGTCGAATGATAGCGTTCTTGATGAGTTGGCAGCACTGGCCTTGATAGATGTTGGAGTCATAGATCCTTCGGATGTCTATATTTACAAAGGGGCTGCAGAGGGAGCAATCATTGCCGCATCTGTAATAGCAAACCGTTCATTTTACATTGAAAAGGCCAAGAAGGAGTTCGCACATTTACGGCAACGAAATTCTGGGCCTGTAGGCAAGCAATACGCTTTGATTGCTACCGCAGATGGTTGGTATGAAAACGTGCGTGGCGGTGTTGTATTTTTAAACAAAGGCGATGTATGGAAGTATGGAGAGACGACGCGTGAGGATCGGTATTCAGCAAAAGAATTAGATGACAAATGTTTATATCAGAAAACGGAATTTGTCGGGACGCAGCAACAAGCAAAAAGACAGGAAAAGGTAAAAATATACCGCTATTTCTTCCGTCACGGAACATTACCTCCTGGAAACAGGATATTCAGGTAAGCACCCAATAATGATATGATATGTTATTTCAGCTGAAAGTTTATTACTTAGAAACGGCGATGGAAAAGAAAAAGGACTTTATAGAACGCTTTTCTTCCTCCATAACAGAGCCGGCATTTAAGGACTGTAGTTTCGGAAAAGATGTAAAAGAAATTGCTATTTCAATCATTTTGATAAAAACACGTCCGGGATTTGAAAAATGGGATCAGCCCCGCCGCCCTCGTTTTACAGAATTGTTAATAGGGCGAGATGGAAAAATACTGTGGGAAAAGCGTTTTGGAATCGAAATCCGTTTCGACGGCGTATTGTTTGACGCCTTCCTTGCAGCGGAAGATGACGAAGCGGGGAAAATACTGGCTCGTGAGTCGTACCGCGCCCTCGATCAACTGGATCGCTTGCCCAAGCGCCTCAAAGATTTTGATAAAGAAGGTTTCCGCGCTGCTGTAAAGGATTTATTTGAACGGCAGGGGTTAATGTAAAATAACACGTTTTATGTAGGAGGGCGACTCTTTACAGAGCCGCCCTCTTGTCATGCCGGAAATGTCCGGTTTTCGGTCTTTATAGTTTTTGCTTGACCCGGATGGCGTTCCCTGTCTCGCATGGCGGCTACGCACCATTATGCTGGGCGCATGGAGATGAATTTGCACAACGGAGACCCGACGTATTACGGCAAGGAAAATCTATTTCCTATACCGCTTTTTCGCTTTTCCCGTCGGCGCGCTGTCCGCGATAATCTTCTGACAGTCAGCCTCGGTGAGGGTGGCGGCGTCAACGCCTTTGGGAATCTTATAATTTGACGCGCCCTGCTTGATGTAGGGGCCGTAACGGCCGTTCACGATCTGGATGCCGGAGGCGGAGAAATCCGCGATGAACGCGGGCGCGGCCTTCTTTTCGGCATCGGCCGCGAGGATGCCGGCGCATTCCCCGAGCGTGACCTTGAGCGGGTCGGCGCCGCGGGGGAGCGAGACATTGCGGTCGCCGTATTTCAGGTAGGGGCCGAAGCGGCCCTTCATGGCGATGACGTCGATTCCCTCCAGCTGCCCGACGGTGCGGGGCAGTTCGAAGAGTTTGAGCGCATCCGCGAGCGTCAGGGTCTCGATGAGCTGGCCCTTGCCGAGGGAGGCGTACTGCTTCTTTTCGCCCTCGCCTTTCTGGACATAGGGACCGTACTGGCCGAACTTTGCAATGAGTTTGTCGCCGGTTGCGGGATCGGTGCCGATCTCCCGTTCGACGTGGCTGTATTCGCGGACGGCAAGGACGCTTTCGACCTGTTTGTGGAAGGGTGTGTAGAATTCGGAAATAGCTGCATTCCAGACCTTTTCTCCCTTCGCGATTTCGTCGAAATCATCTTCTACCCGGGCGGTGAAGTCGTAGCCGAGCACTTCTCCGAAATTGCTCACAAGGAAGTCCGTGACGATGATGCCGATCTCCTGCGGGAGGAGTTTCCCCTTCTCCGCACCGACGGTCTCGGTCTTCTTCGCGGCGGCAATGGCGCCGTCCTTGAGCGTGAGGTTCGTGACCTCGACCTTGCGGCCTTCCTTGTCCCCCTTGACGACATAGCCGCGGCCGGTCGTGAGGGTGGTGATGATGGTCGCGTACGTGGACGGGCGGCCGATTTCCAGCTCCTCCAGCCGGCGGACGAGGGTCGGCTCGGAGTAGCGCGGCGGGGCGGCCGTGAACTTGCATTCGGCGCTGACGCCCTTTTCGATGAGGCGGCTGCCGACGGCGAGGTCCGGGAGGATGATCTCGTTGTCCAGGACTTCCCCGTCATCCTTCCCTTCCATGTACACCTTCAGGAAGCCGTCGAAGAGGATCCGGGTGGCGAGGATGCCGTATTTTTCGGGCCGCTTGTCGGAGGCGACCTTGATGGCGGTGTTGTTTACGCGGGCTTCGCTCATCTGCGAGGCGACGGTGCGCTTCCAGATGAGCTCGTAGAGCTTCTTCTCCTGGGGGGTGCCGTCGATGGAGAGGTTGGCGATGTAGGTCGGACGGATGGCTTCGTGGGCCTCCTGGGCGCCTTTCGTGCGGGTCCGGTACTGCCGCGGGCGGGAATAATCCTCGCCGTAGTTCTCCAGGATGTACTTTTTCGCGCTGCCGAGGGCGACGGCGGAGAGGTTCGTGGAGTCCGTACGCATGTAGGTGATCAGGCCGCGCTCATAGAGGGACTGGGCGACGCGCATCGTGGTCGCGACGGGGAAATGGAGCTTGCGGCCGGCCTCCTGCTGGAGCGTGGAGGTCGTGAAGGGCGCGGCGGGCATCCGGGGCGCTTCCTTCTCTTCCATCGAATCGATGGTGTACCGGGCTCCGATGCTGTCTTCCAGGAACTTCCGGGCCTCTTCCTGCGAAGGGAAACGGGTGTCGAGGGCGGCCTTGACCTTCGTCCGGGAGCCCTCCGGGATGAAGGTGGCTTCTACCTTATAATAGGGTTCGCTCCGGAAGGCCATGATCTCTTTCTCGCGGTCGACGATCAGGCGCAGGGCGACGCTCTGTACGCGGCCGGCGGAGAGCTTCGGCTGGATCTTCCGCCACAGGATGGGCGAGAGTTCGAAGCCGACGAGCCGGTCGAGGACGCGGCGGGCCTGCTGGGCACTCACCAGGTTCATGTCGATGTCGCGGGGGTGCTGGATGGCTTCGAGGATGGCGTTTTTCGTGATCTCGTGGAACGCGATGCGGCGCGTCTTCTCTTTCTTGAGCCCCAGGGTCTCGAACAGGTGCCAGGAGATGGCCTCTCCCTCGCGGTCCTCATCGGAGGCGAGCCAGATGGTTTCCGCGCGTTCGGCGAGGCGCTTCAGTTCGGCGACGACTTTCGCCTTGCCGGCGGGGATGACATATTCCGGCGTGAACCCGTGCTCGATGTCCACGCTGAGTTTCTTTTCCTGCAGGTCGCGGATGTGGCCGATGCTGGCCTTGACCAGGTACTCCTCACCCAATGCTTCCCGGATGGTTTTGATCTTTCCGGGAGACTCGACGATGACTAAATTCTTTCCCTCCATTTCCTTGAATTTTTTGCAAAGTAACACGTTTTCGGGGGAAAATTCCAAATATTATCGTTAATTTTGTGAAATGTTAAATTGCCGGAAAAGGCCCAAGACCTAAGGTCTTGTCAAACGATGGAAAAATGGCTATGACCGAAGATAAAAAGAAGAAAATCGTCCGGATATTCTGGTGGCTCGTCACGGTCCCGCTCGTGCTGGTGGCCGTGCTGCTCGCCCTCGTGTGGGCGTTCGCCGAGATCCCGACCATCGAGGAACTGGAGAACCCGGACAGCAAGCTGGCCACCCAGGTCATCGCCCAGGAAGGCGAGATCCTGACGACTTATCACATCGAAAACCGCACCTTCGTCGATTACGACGAACTGGCGCCGAACCTGGTCCAGGCGACCGTGGCCACGGAGGACGTCCGTTTCTACCAGCACTCGGGCATCGACCTCAAGAGCCTCGGGCGCGTTCTGTTCAAGACGCTCCTGATGAACCGCTCCAGCCAGGGCGGCGGCAGCACCATCACCCAGCAGCTGGCCAAGACCCTCTATCCCCGCGGGGAGAAGACGGGCAAGGTCAAGATGGTCTGGATCAAGCTGAAAGAGTGGATCACCGCCGTGAAGATCGAGCGGAACTACACCAAGGAGGAGATCGTGGACATGTACTTGAACGCCGTGTTCTTCGGCTCCAACTCCTACGGCATCCAGTCCGCGGCCGACCAGTTCTTCGCCAAGAAGCCCATCGAACTGAAGACCGAAGAGAGCGCCGTGCTGGTGGGGATGGTCAACAAGCCGACCCGGTACAATCCCATCCTCAATCCCGACAAGTCCCTGTCCCGCCGCAACTTCGTCATCGGCCAGATGTGCAAGGCCGGCTACCTGACGAAGGCGGAGCGGGATTCCCTCCAGGCCCTTCCCATCGAACTGCATACCCGCAAGGTGGACCGGACGACGGGCGTCGGCCCCTATTTCCGGGACATGCTCCGCCGGACGATGTCCGCGGAAAAGCCGCAGCGGAAGCAGTATCCGTCCGACGACGATTACCGGGCGGACTCCCTCCTCTGGGCCGAAGACCCGCTCTTCGGCTGGCTGAACAAGAACGTGAAGGGGGACGGAACCCCTTACAACCTGGACGAGGACGGCCTCCGCATCTATACGACCATCAATTACAAGATGCAGAAATACGCCGAGGAGGCAGTGGCCGAGCACCTGGGCAAGGAGCTCCAGAAGGCGTTCTTCCGCGAACTCAAGTACCGGAAGAACCCGCCGTTCTCCGGCGATGCGGACGAGCGCATCCGGGAGGTCACGATGAAACAGGCGCGCCAGTGGAGCGACCGGACCCGGATGATGAAGGCCTCCGGCGCCACCGACGCGCAGATTGCCAGGAGTTTCCGGGAACCGCAGAAGATGCGCCTCTTCACCTGGGAGGCGCCGGGATACAAGGATACCGTGATGACCCCGGACGACTCCATCCTCTACTACAAATCCTTCTTCCGGGCCGCCCTGATGGCGATCGAGCCGGGGACGGGCCGGATCCGGGCCTATGTCGGCGGACCGGATTACCGCTATTTCAAGTATGACAACGTCCGGCAGGGCAAGCGCCAGGTCGGTTCGACCGTCAAGCCCTTCCTGTATGCGCTTGCCATCGAGATGGGGCGGACGCCGTGCGACATGGTCCAGAATACGCCGCCCGTCGTGGACGTGGGGCGCGGCAAGACCTGGAGCCCGCAGGATCCCCATGCCGACGGTTCGATGGTCTCGCTCCGCTGGGGACTCGCCCAGAGTTCGAACTCCGTGGCGGCCAGCCTGATGACGGAATTCGGTCCCGACCAGATGGTCCGGATGATGCACCGGATGGGGATCACCAGCTATGTCGATCCGGTCGTGTCGCTGTGCGTCGGCTCCGCGGACCTGTCTGTCTTCGAGATGGTATCTGCCTATAACACATTCCCTTCCGGCGGCATCTACTGTACCCCGCTCTTCGTGACCCGCATCGAGGACAGCGAAGGGAACGTGCTGACGCAGATGTCCGAGCGGAAGCGGGAGGCCATCTCCGAACGGACGGCCTACACGATGATCGACATGATGCGCTCCGTCGTGGACGGCGGTACCGGCGGCCGCCTGCGCTTCCGCTATGGGCTCAAGGGCGCGATCGCCGGCAAGACCGGTACGACCAACGACAACTCGGACGGCTGGTTCATCGGCTATACCCCGGCCATCACCGCCGGCGTCTGGGTCGGCGGGGAAGACCGCTATGTCCATTTCAATTCCACCAACCTCGGCCAGGGCGCCAACATGGCCCTGCCGATCTGGGGGCTCTGGATGAAGAAGTGCGTCGCCGACGGGACGCTCGGGATCTCCGAGGCGGAAGGGTTCGAGATCCCGCCCGGCGTGTCGATCGGCTGCAGCGGATCGTCCGACGCCCCGACGGAGACGGAAAAGATGGAAGAGTTTTATTTTGAATAAGATGGCTAAGTATAACAGCATCGCCGTTCTGTACGGCAGCGATTCATCGGAATGGGAAGTCTCCTGCCGGAGCGGCGAATTCACGGCCGCCCGGATCGACGAGTCCCTGTTCGATGTCTATGAGATCTTTGCGCGGCACGGGAAATGGTCCCTCGTCGCGATGCGGAAAAGGAATTCCATGCGGGTCCCCTTCCCGGAGGAGGCCCGTCCCGAAATCGACAAGACCGACTTCTCCGTCCGGGTGCTCGGCGAAAAGGTGAAGTTCGACTTCGTCTATATCATGCAGCATGGGAGCCCCGGCGAGACTGGCCAGCTGCAGGGGTACTTCGAGATGCTCGGCATCCCGTTCTCGACCTGCAGCGCCTTCGTCACGACCGTGGCGTTCGACAAGTATTCCTGCAAGAGCTACCTGCGGGGGATGGACGGGGTCAAACTGGCTCCGGATGCCCTCGTACGCAAGGATATGGACGTGGATGCGTTCTCCGTCCGCGCTGTCGAGCGCCTCGGCCTGCCGCTCTTCGTCAAGCCGACGGCCAGCGGTTCGAGTTTCGGCATCACGCGGGTTACGCGGGCCGAGGACCTGCCCGGCGCCATCCGCTTCGCTTTCTCGGAATGCGATTCCGTGATTGTGGAGCGGGGCATCACCCCGCAGCATGAACTGACCTGCGCCGTCTATTCCGACGGCGGGGAGGTCCGGGCGCTGCCGATCATCGAGATCGTGACGACGAACGATTATTTCGATTACGACGCCAAATACAACGGCCACAGCGAGGAAATCTGCCCGGCCCCGGTCTCCGCGGAGCTGACGGCCCTTGTCCAGGACGTTTCCCGGCGGATTTATTCCCATCTCGGCTGCAAGGGACTTGTGCGGATGGACTACATTGCCGCGGAGGACGGCCTCTATTTCCTCGAGGTGAACATTATCCCCGGCATGACCAATGCCTCCCTGGTCCCGAAGATGGTCCGGGCAGCGGGGATGGATATCACCGCATTCCTTACGACCATCATCGAGAATGCGTAAGGACTGCCTGCTGACGGAGTTCCTTCGGGAAAACATCGCTTCGCTGGAGCATCTGTACCCGACGGCCGAGGCGCGGAACATCGTGCTGATGCTCTGCGAGGCGGTCATCGGGACCCGGAATTATACCCACATCGTCGAGCCGGGCTACGTCATCGACCGGCGGAAACTGCCGAAACTGGAGGAGGGAATGGCGCGGCTCCGGGAAGGCGAACCGGTCCAATACGTCATCGGCAAGGCCGAATTCTGCGGACGGGTTTTCCATGTAAACGCAGATACGCTCATTCCCCGTCCCGAGACGGAAATGCTTTGCCGTGAGGCCATTAAGATGGCCAAGCAGATCCAGCGCTTCCGTTCCCCCTATGGGCGGGACGCGGAACCGGTCCGGATCCTGGACCTCTGCACGGGGTCGGGCAACATCGCCTGGACCCTTGCCCTGTCCGTTCCCGGCGTGCGGGTCGTAGGCGTCGATATCTCCGAAGGCGCGCTCGCCGTGGCGGCGGGCCAGCCCTTCAAGGAGGAGGTACGTTCGGCGGGTGCCGTCGCCCCGGTCTTCGTCCGCGGCGACGTGCTGGATACGGAGCAGGAATTCGCCTACGGGCCGTTTGACATCGTCCTGAGCAACCCGCCGTATATCATGGAAAAGGAAAAGCCCCTGCTGCGGCGCAATGTGCTGGATTACGAGCCGGCCTCGGCCCTCTTCGTGCCGGATGACGACCCGCTCCTGTTCTACCGCGCCGTTTCGCGCTGGTCGGAACGGTTCCTGGCGAAGGAGGGCAAGGGCATGACCGAGATCAACGAATGCCTCGGCGCCGAGACGGCCGCCCTCTTCCGGGACGCCGGGTGGCGGGAAGTGACCCGGATCAAGGACTTTTTCGACCGTTCCCGCTTTGTTTTCTACATGAAATAGGCGCAGCCTGCTGACGAAAAGGGCGTTTTTTTTGAAAAATTCGCCGCTCTTCGTTATGAAAAACGGCCTCCCAATATGCTGGGTGGCCGTTTTTCGCATTTAAACGTTTTTATTTTTTATAAACGTTTTTCCCTTCCGTCCTTTGCCGGAAAGGAACGCTTATGAAAAAGAACGGAATGCTTGGGAAGGGTGGGTTCGCCCTGGCATGCGCGCTGTTGGTGGCGGCGGGCTGCGAAGAACTGGATGACCGGGTGGAGGAACATGTGCGGGAGGATGCGGTCGTCCCGCTTGCCGAAGTGGCGCAGATCCTGTCCACGGTCCCGCTTGGTACGGCGCAGCTTGCGGAAGTGGCCGGGGCGGTTTCCGCCTCCGTGGCCAACGGTTATGACGAGGAGTACACCATGCGTGACCTGTTCGCCGATCCGGGGGCGGGTGTCGGGGACAGCCGGCCGGAGGGACGGCGTGCCGCCCCGACGCGTGCGGCGGAGGACACGCCGCTCCGCGACCTGCTCGCCGCCGCCGTCGCGGAACACTTCGCGACGCGCTCCGGCACGGCGGATCCGGAGGAGTATATCGCCTCCCTCTCCTCCTCGGATATCCAGATTTACTGGCCTTATGCAGCGGATTGGGATGGCAGGACGCCGCCGGTCATCACCTATGACCCGCTGGACGGCGGGGACCGGAACATCGGTTGGACGCCGGAAGGCGACAAGGTTTTCGTGGACGAGTCCGTGGCGCAGGAACGACCGGTCTGGGTCGTCAACCGCAACGAGGACGCGTGCTACAAAACCCTGGAGATGCTCCGCCGGGAGGATCCCGACTGGGGGAGCGGCGGCGAGATTGTGGTCAGCGGCGGGAGGAAGGCAACCTGCGCCCGCAGCGGGGCCGCGCAAGGCGTGCAGACCCGCAGTCCGTCGGAATTGCGCACGCTTGTGCTCCGCTCCTTCAAGGCCGCGCGGAATTACGACAGCTGGTTCGCCGGCGGGGCCGAATTCTTCGTCAAATGCGGGGCCGTGGAGGACTTTACCGCCACGACGGAGGCCGAACTCGCCCTCTACAACCCGACCGTGACGGATTTCATGATCGTCGTCCGCCGCAAACAGGTCGGCCTCTCCCTGCCGTTCAACGCCGTCCTCGTGTCGGAATGGTCCTCCATGCTCGACCAGGTCGCCTTCATGGTCATCGAGGATGACGGCGGCTCCCAGACCACCTGGAAATGCTCCGCCGTGGTCAAATACAATTCCAAGGCCTACGGTTTCGAAGTCGCCATTCCGCTGAATTCCCGCGACGATGTCGTCTGGCGCGGCCAGCTCTCCCGCCGCTACATCGAGAAATACAGCGGCAGGACCGGCCGCTTCGGCGACGTGGACCTGGTGTTGGAGCTGATCTGATACGAGGTTGTAATATATTAAAACTTTTTATATCTTTGCGGTGAGACGGATAAGAGCATATCAACACTATTATAAGGTGTTTATCGACTCATTGACCCAGGAGGAGCAAGCTAAGATCAGGCGTTCGCTGGCTCTATTGAAAACGAATGACCGGATTCCCCGCCACTTTATCAATTATATGGGGGATGCCATTTATGAGTTCCGGATTACGCTCAGGAATAAGGAGGCACGGTTGTTTTTTGTCTATGGTGACGAGGACCTTATTGTCTTATTGAACTGTTTTATCAAGAAGACAAAGCGGACTCCTCCCGGAGAATTTGAGAAGGCTAAACGATTGAAGAAAGCATATGATGAGAGCAGATGACCTTTACGATGTGGATGCCGAACTTGCGCGCGAGTTGGGGCCGGTGGGTTCCCGGACATGGGAGCATGCTGTCAATAAGGCATGGGATGAATACAATGCCGCGATTCTTTTGGAAAGCCGTAAAGAGGCGAAAATGACACAAGCGGCTGTCGCGGAAAAAATCGGTGCTACCAAGAGTTATATTTCCCGTATTGAAAGGGGGCAGATCGTTCCGACCGTTTCCACATTCTATAGGATTATCCACGCACTGGGCATGCGCGTTGAAATCGTCCGGCCGGTCTCTTCATTGTGATGGGAAACCGGCCTTGGGCAGACAATTATTCTCTGATGGATCCTTCCGGACTGAGCACGGCCATCTCGCAGGCGCGGCAGTCGAAACGGAGGGGGAGGCGGCAGCCGTTGTTGAGGAGGAACAGGGGACCCGGGTCCGGGGCGCCCTGGTGGACGGGGCACATGCCCAGTTCGTAGCGGAGGCAGTACCGGGTCCGCATCAATTCGGCGCCGGGCCTGTGGGTGAGTTCGTAAGCCGCTTCCTGTGAGGCGCTTCCGTGTCCGGCATAGTATTCCCGGGCTAGGGAGTTGGCGATGTTGTCCTTGTAGGTGGCCGCCTCCGGGAAACGGAGCGTCCGTCCCGGCGTGGCGCCCCCGAGCGGGATGGCCCGGACGGGCAGGGCGTCCAGGGCGTCCGCGGTCTCGCGGCGAAGGGCGTTGAGGAAGGATGCGGGCATCAGCGGGATCGGCTGCGCCGTCGCGTCGATGTGTGCGACGGTGAAGGTATAATGCCCGGCCCGCTTCCCGAGCTGGCCGCGGACCAGCGCGACAAGGCGCTCCCGGTCGCGGGCGGGTTCGCCGCTGACCGCCTTCTCCAACTGGATTCCGCGTCCGTCTTCGGATCGCGCGTTGATGGAAATGCTTTTGGAAGAGATGGTTACGTCCATCTGGACGGAGATTTCCCGTACGCAACGTCCGGCTTCGACCGCCTTTTCGAAGGCGCTGTCGCTGTTGCGGTACAGGGGCGTGCCGGGGCGGATCCCGGCGGGGATGTCCCCGCGGATGACGGCCCCGTCGCAGACGTCGCCGCGGAATCCGACGACTTCGCCGTCGGGCGCGGAGAAGGCGAAACCGTCGCCGTTGCGGAGGCGGATGCCGGCCGGAAGGTCTTTCAGTTCGATCCGGCCGCCCGGCCCGGCGGCGCCGGGACGTCCCGGGGAGACGGAGCGGACGCGGCCGACCGGTTCCCCGAGCGACGTGGGGGCGTCCATCGAGGACCAGCCGCGGCTGCGCGCCCCGTCGAAGAACAGCTCGGTATAGCCGCGGTTGAAGGTTTTGGCCAGATCCGGCAGGAAGCCGCCGGAAACGTGTCCGAAAGCGGCGCGGCGATAGCGGTCCGGGAAGCGCCGGACCAGTTCGTCAAGGGCCTCCGAATAGGCCCGGACGGTGTTTTTGACGTAGGTGAGCCCCTTGAGCCGCCCTTCAATCTTGAAGGAGCATACACCGGCTTCGGCCAGTTCGCCGACCCGTTGCAGGAGGTTGTAGTCCTTGAGCGAAAGGAGGGCTTTGTTGCGTACGAGCACCTTCCCGTCCGCGTCCACCAGGTCATAGCGCGAGCGGCAGGCCTGCGCGCAGGCACCGCGGTTCGCGCTCCGGCCGGTCAGGGCCTCGGACAGGTAGCACTGCCCGCTGTAGCAGACGCAAAGGGCCCCGTGGACGAAGAATTCCAGTTCGCACGAAACCGCCTCGCGGATGGCACGCACCTCGGCGAGGGACAGTTCCCGCTCGAGCACGAGCCGGGAGAAGCCCATCGCCTCGTAGCGCCGGGCCTTTTCCGGCGTCCGGATGGCGCATTGGGTGGAAGCGTGCAGGCGGAGCGGGCTGTCCGGTCCGGTGAGCTGCGGGACCGCCAGGTCCTGGACGATCAGCCCGTCGGCGCCGGCCGCCGTCAGCGCCCCGATCAGTTTCCGGGCTTCCGCCAGCTCTTCTTCATATAATATGGTATTGAGCGTCACGAAGATGCGGGCGCCGAACCGATGGGCGTAGGCGCAGAGCTTCGCGATGTCCTCCACGGAATTCCCCGCCGCCTGCCGGGCACCGAACGCGGGCCCTGCGATATACACGGCATCGGCACCGCAGTCAATGGCTGCGATGCCGATTTCCAGGGTTCTCGCGGGAGCGAGGAGTTCCAGCGGAAGCATTACTTCTTCAGCGCGGCGAGCTGGGCTTTGGCGGTTTCGCCGTACTTGGCATTGCCCGTGAGCTTGCTGTAGTACTCGATGGCGGTCGCCTTGTCACCGGCTTTCTGGGCGGTGGCCGCGATGGTCACCATGATGTCGGCGGCGTCGGCGGCGTTCGGGGAGATCTCGAGGTACTTCTTATAGGCATCGAGGGCCTTCGCGCTCTTGCCGGCCTTCATCCAGGAACTGGCGAGGAGCTTGTACGCACCGGCGTTTTCGACATACTGGAGGGCGTTCTCGATGGCTGCGGCCGCATCGAGGGCCTTGCCGCCCTTCAGGAGGGCCTGGCCCTGCTTGAGGTAGATGTTGCCGATAAGCTTGTTGGCGGTGCCTTCCTGGCCGAGGGCGGCGGCGGCCTTGAGCGCCTCCAGGGCGCCGTCCAGATTGCCGCTGTTCATCAGCGCCTGGCCGAACAGCAGGTAGGCCTTGCCGTTCTCCGGCTGGAGGGCGATCACCTCCTGGAGGGCGGCGGCGCCGTCGGCGAAGTTCTTGGCCTGGACGAGCGTCGTACCTTTGCGGAGCAGGGCGTCGGGAACCAGTTCGGCGGCTTCGGCCGCGACATCTTCCACATTATAATCCTTGGCGGTGGCCTCGGCTTCCTTGAGGGTCTCGAGCGCCTTGTCGTAGTCCTTGTTATTGATCAGCTCCTTGGCGATGGCGAGGATGGTACCGGGAATGACTTCCTTGCACTTGGCGACCATTTCGGCGCCTTCTTCCCCACAGCCTTCGAACATCGTGAGCGCCTGCTTGAACATCGAGAGCGCCTCCACGTTGTTGCCGTCACCGCGGGCGAGCGCCCCGTTGTTGAAGGTTTCGACAGCGGAATTGAAGGTTTCGACATCCTGGGCGGATGCGACGGCGGCGGTCATGAGCGCCGCGGCGAGAAGGGTAAATAATCTTTTCATATTCCTCATTGGCTTTATTTGTTATTTACTTCAGCACGTATTTTGCAAAATTAGCAAATATTTGTGTTATTTTTGTACTCCGTCCGGGGTATTTTTATCATGCGCAACCAGATCAGACTGATTTTAACGCTTGCAGGACTGGTATTATCAAGAATGATGCCAGCCCAGGAATTGCCGCCCCTGCCGATGGACAAGGCGGTGAAAAAAGGCGTGCTGAACTGTGGCGTGACCTATTATATGATACCGAACACGACGGAGCGCGGAACGGCCGATTTCGCGCTGGTGCGCCGGGACGACGTCCCGACCGGCGAGACGCGCGCCGAACTCGCCGAACTGGACGGATTCCTGACCCGCTACGGCGTCGGGCTCCGCTCCGAGGGCCGCTTCCAGGACCTGGAGGGCTCGACCGTCATCCGTTTCGACGGGGTGCCCGTGTACAATGCCGTGGCGCTGGATTCCACCCTGCTCCTGTCCTTCAACCTGATGGCGCGGAGCCGGGCCGACCAGGCGCTCGTGATCAGCGGGGACATCGATGCGGCCGACGTCAAGCGGAAGATGGACCTTTTCTCCATGACGGTCCCGCCCGTCTATAAACGGAAAGACGGCCCCTCGGACTATGTCTGGGAGTCTTCCGTGTCCCCTTTCCTCTATTTCCGGCGGCGCCCCGGCCCGCTTTCCGAGGTCCGTGTGACCTATGCGACCGCCCGGACCCCGCAGAAATACATGAACACGGCCCAGACGCTGGTGATGGACCTTTTCGCGCGGGAGATGGGAACGCTGCTGGACCACCGGCTCCGCCGCGGACTCCGCCGGGCGGGCATCCCTTTCTATGACATCCGTTTCGAGCACAGCGGGAGCGGCCGCACGGCCGGGGATGAGAAATACACCGTCGTCGTCGGCACCGACGATGCCCATCTGGATGGGACGATGCATATGGTCGCGCACATGCTGGCCTCCTTCGAGGCCTTCGGTGCGCTCCCCGGCGAATTCCGGGAGATGAAGCGGGTGCTGGACACCGACATGGTCCGCCGCGGGGAAGCGCGGGTCGGCAACGGGGAATACGTAGACCGGTGCATCGCGTCCTTCCTGTTCGGCTCCGACCTGGCGCCCTACAGCGAGGAGACGAAACTGTTCTCCGGCAAGATGGTCGCCGATACGACCGACCTGCGCCTGTTCAACGGCATCGCGTCGGCCGTCTTCGACCAGTCGCGGAACCTGACGATCGAGCTGACGGCGCCGCGCGACTCCGTGGACGAGAACCAGGTGCTTTTCGATTACAACCTCGCCTACCTGCTCGGCTCGACCGTCCCGCCGGAGGAGGGCTATGAATGGCACCGGGGGGACACCCTCGGCCTGCCGGAGTCCTTCCCCCGGGTGCGGATCAAGTCCGAGAAGCCCGAGCCGGTTTCGGGCGGGGCGATCTGGACCTTCTCCAACGGGATGCGGGTCATTTTCAGGCAGATGAAGGGCAGCGGGATGTTCAGCTACGCCCTCCAGCTCAACGGGGGCGCGACCGCCGTCGCGGGGCTGGAACGCGGCGAGGCCGGTTACATCGAGCAGATGCTGCGCCTGTATGATACGGGCGGCCTGACCGCCTATGCCTTCCAGGATATGCTGAAGGCCAACGGCATCGAGATGGAAACGGATGTCTATGTCCGGGACATGGCCATTTCGGGGTCTGCACCGCGGCAGAAACTGCCGCTCCTCCTGCGGAGCCTTCTCGCCCTGGCCACGGAGCGCCGGATGAATGAAGAGGCCTTCTCGCATTTCCTTTCCTGCGAGGCGCTGCGCCTGCCCTCGGGAGCCTTCTCTGAAAAAGGGCTCCGTTTCCGGCTGGAGGATGCCCTTTGCCCGGATTACCGTTACACCCTCTCCCGGGACCCTGCACGGCTGGGACCCGCGCTCCGGGATCGGGCGGATGCCTTCTTCTCCGAGCGCTTTTCGGCCGTGAACGACGGCGTCCTTATCCTGGCGGGCGACCTGGATCCCGATGTGGTCAAAAAGCAGCTCTGCCGCACGCTGGGTGGCTTCCATACGGAGAATCACCCGCCCCTGCGTACGCCCGTCCGATACAGCCCGCTCTCCGGGACGGTCACGCAGACGGTTCCCGGCCCCGCTCCGGAACTGGCCGTCATGCTGACGGCCGAGTATCCGCTGACGGCCGTCAACAATTATGCGATCGGCATGGCGGCGGAAGCCCTGCGCCGCTCGCTCGTCCACTCCCTGGCCGGGACCGGCCTGACGGTGTCGGTCAGCGGCCGGTTCACGGCCTATCCCCAGGAACGGATGTGGATGATGGTCCGCTGCGCCCCGGCGGAGGCGGCGGGACTCCCGGCAGGGGTGTCCCCCCTGGAGCCGGCCGAAGCCCTGCCGAAAGTGCGGGAGGGGATCGCCCGGGCGGCGAAATCCTTCGGGAAGGCGGATGTGGAGGCCTGGAAAAAACGGGTACAGGGCGCCATGGCGGACGATTTGAGCCGTCCGGAGACGGTCGTCTCCACCGTTGTCATCCGCTATGCGATGGGCAAGGACATGGTCTCCGATTACAAGAACAACATCGCGTCGATCACCCCGGCGACGGTCAGCGGCCTTCTCGATGCGCTCGCGGGCGGCGGCCGGGTCGAATACCTGGTGGAGCCATGAGCCGGAAAGCCTACGGAACCTTTATCGAGATCGGTGACGTCCTCGTCTCGGAGGATGTCATCCTGGAATACTTCGCCTGTGACTACCCCGTCTGCAAGGGCTGCTGCTGCATCATCGGTGACAGTGGGGCCCCGCTGGAGGAATCGGAGCTGGAACCGCTTGAAAACCAGTATGATACCTATGCTCCGCTCATGACGGATGCGGGCCGGGCGGCCGTTGCCGAAAAGGGTTTCTTCGAGATCGACCGCGACGGCGACCTCGTCACGCCGGTCGTCCCCGGCCGCGAGGAGTGTGCTTTCACCCATTTCGACGCCGACGGCAACTGCTTCTGCGCCATCGAGCGCATGTTCTACGCCGGGAAGTGCTCCTTCCACAAGCCCATTTCCTGCCGGCTGTATCCGGTGCGCGTCGTCCGGCTCGGCGGCGGCCGCGTCGGACTCAACCTCCACCGCTGGAGCATCTGCAAGGACGCGTATGAAAAGGGCGCGCGGGAAAAGGTCCGCGTGTATGAATTCCTGCGCGAACCGCTGACCGAGGCCTTCGGGGAGGAGTTTTATTCGGCCTTGTCCGCCGCGGCGAGGATGCTCATCGCCTCGTCGTAGTCCTCCTCGTTGACCTTCACCTCGACCGGCTTCATGTAACTGAGGGCGGAGAAAGAGGAATCCGCACCGAAGACACCCGCCGGGATGCCGTTCTCATTGAGCATGCCCGCCGTGATCTGTGCCGACATCACATCCTGGAAGGTCGCCACCGTCTTGAATTGCTGCTTGTCGTTATCCATGGTCCTGAAAGGGTTTTATTCGCCGCGGAAGCGGTATTGGAGCGCGTTCGCAACGCGTACGAGGTCTTTGTTCAGGCCTTCGATGGAATAGCCGCCCAGTTCCCGGGTGAACGTGAGGCGGTCCTCCCAAAGCCGCGCGATGCGGGCGGCGGGGGAGGCGAGGCGGAAGGTAAGGTTCTCCCCTTCTTCCTTCTCGAGTTCATAGCCCCGCGCTTTCATCACTTCGAGGATGCCGTCCCGGAGCTCCGCGAAACTGCCGCTGAGGGCGACGGAACGGCGGACATAGCCGAAATACGGATAGACGGCCGAGACGCCCGCGAACATCAGCAGGATGTATCCGATGGATTTCCAGCCCTGCCGGAAGGCGACGCCGATGTCCCTGGAAACGAGGCCGAGGAGCATCAGGGCCGCGATGACGACGGTCATGATGACGGTGATCTGGATGAAATACTTGAAGGCTCTGATGAGGTAGCGCATGGTGGGAAGGGGTGTTGCTTTCCGCAAAGATACGCTTTTTTTACCGCAAGCCCAAGTGGCGCGGTATTTGCGGGACCGGATGCGGAATAACGCGAAAAATGCGTTATATTTGTATCCTTATCAAATATTGGAAGTTATTATGGCAGAAGATCCCCTCGAGAGAATCGAGCGCGAAGAGCGCGAGAAGAAAAACCGGAACACCGGCCTGAAGACGGCGACGATCGTCCTCGCGGCGGCCGCGGCCCTGCTGGCCGGGGCGCTCGGTTATATCACGACCCAGAAGAACGGGCTGGTCCGGGAACTGGAAGCGGAAAAGGCCGACCTGACGGAACAGATGGTGGCCCTGCAGAACGATTTCGCCAACCTCAGTTCCGATTACGAAACGATTAACAGCCAACTGGATACCTCCCGGGAGCAGGTGGCCCTCCTCATCGACAAGCTGCAGAAGACCGAGGCGACGAACCGCGCCAAGATCCGCCAGTACGAGAAGGAACTCGGCACCCTGCGCTCCATCATGCGGGGCTACATCGTCCAGATCGACTCCCTGAACACGCTGAACAAGAAGCTGACCGCCGACGCGGCCGCGGCCCGCCAGGAGGCGGCCGAGAGCCGCCGCGCCAACGAGCAGCTGACCCAGAAGGTCGACCAGCTCAGCGGCAAGGTAGCCGCCGGATCCGTCCTCAAGGCCCGCGGGCTGAGCCTGCAGGCGTACAACGGTTCGGACCGGGTGTCCGACCGCAGCAGCCGCGTGACCTACATGATCGCCACGCTCTCGCTGGTCGAGAACGAACTGGCCGAACGCGGTCCGGTCCGGGTCTATGTCCGCGTCAAGGATCCGAACGGGCTCCTGCTGACCAACGGCAATTCCACCCAGTTCACCGCCGGGGGCGAGACCCTGCAGGCCACGGCTTCCCGCGAAGTGGACTATGAGGGCAACGAGGTCGAACTGAGCATCTACATCAAGGACGTCGGCGAGTTCGTCAAGGGCATCTACACGGTCGAGGCCTACACGGCAAAGGGCCTGGTCGGCCGTTCCGAACTCCTGCTCCGCTAAGGCGTGATCTACGTCCACGTCCCTTTCTGCCGGAGTTTCTGCACCTACTGCGGATTCTATTCGGAGGTTTGTGGCGAGGCGGCGATGCGGCGGTATGCCGATGCCGCCTGCACGGAAATCGCGCAGCGGAAAGGGGAGATGACCGGCGCACCCCATACCCTTTATATCGGAGGCGGCACCCCGTCGGTGCTGCCTCTTGCCGTATTGTCCCGGCTCGTGGAAGCGCTTCCGGACGGCCCTTATGCGGAATTCACCCTGGAGGTCAACCCGGAGGACATCGTGGAGAAGGGACCGGACTACCTTTCCGCCCTGCGGACGCTCGGGGTGAACCGCATCAGCATGGGCGTCCAGTCCTTCGACGACGGGCTCCTCCGCCGGATGAACCGCCGGCACGATGCCGCCCGTGCCGAAAAGGCCTTCCGGATGCTCCGGGAGGTGGGTTTCGGGAACATCAGCATCGACCTGATCTTCGGCGCCGCCTCGCTCACCGACGCGATGTGGGAGGAGACGCTCCGCCGGGCGGTCGCCCTCGCGCCGGAGCACATCTCCTGCTACCAGCTGTCGGTCGAAGACGGGAGCGCGCTCGCGGACCTGGTCGTCGCCGGACGGTACGAGGAGGCGCCGGAGGAGCGCTGCCGCGGACAATATGACAGGCTGTGTCAGGTGCTTGCGGGCGCCGGCTACCGCCATTACGAGATTTCCAACTTCGCCCGCCCCGGTTTCGAGGCGGTCCACAATTCGGCCTATTGGCGGCGGGTCCCTTACGTGGGAATCGGCCCCGGAGCCCATTCTTTCGACGGTCGGAAACGCCGCTGGAACAGCCAGACCCTGCCGGAATGGACGGCCTCGGAAGAGGAACTCTCCGAAGAAGATGCGCGCGTGGAAACGCTCATGCTCGGCCTTCGCACGGATGCGGGCCTTTCCCGCGTGTTTTTGCATAAAAATTGCAGTAAGGACGCCCTGGATTCCCTGTGCGCCGAAGGGGCGCTCGTCCCGGACGGGGACCGGCTCCGGATTCCGGAAGACCGTTTCTTCGTCTCGGACGAAATCATCCGGGAACTGATTTAAATCCAATGTGATATGAAAGGAAGATCATTTTTTTCACTGCTGACCGGCCTTGCCGCCGGCGCCGCCCTCGGACTTCTGCTGGCCCCCGAAAAGGGAAGCGAGACCCGGAAGAAGGTCCGTGCGAAACTGGACGAATGGGAGAAGGCCTTCGCCGAAGAGGAGGAAGAGGATGAGGAGGAAGACGGCGTGCCGATTTCCGAAGAGGAGGCCGACGAGATCCTCGGCGCCTGCCAGAACCGGGAAAAGGACCTGGAAGAGGCCGGCGAATGAGTGATTTTTCCAAACCGGCCGAGGATTTGCTGCAGGCGGCGAAAGAGTACGCCGACCTCCGGATCGACGACCTCAAGCTCCGGACGGCCAAGGGCCTGACCGTCGCCGTCTCGAAACTGCTCGGACTGATCCTGATCCTCGGGGTCGTCCTGGCCCTGCTGCTGCTCCTGTCCTTCGGGCTTGTCCTGCTGGTCGGGGAGTGGATCGGCAGCTACGGCCTGGCGGCGCTGATGGTCGCCGGCGTGGTGGCCGTCGTCCTGCTTGTCCTGCTGAAAGTGCGGGACAAACTGTTCCAGGGGACCTTCGTCTCCCTTTTTGTCAAACTCTTTTTCGCCGGCCATGAAGAATCGGAACTATCTCCAGATCAAGACGCTTGACGAGCTTGACGCGGCCATCGCCCGGAATGCGGCCCTCATCGGCCGCAAGGGGGCGCGCCTGCGCCGCGGCCTCTCGGCGGCCCGGAAATTCTACGCCCCTTCGACCCTCCTGTCGGAAGGGGTCCGGCGTGTCCCGTTCTCCCCGACCCTGGTCAGCGTCCTCCTGGCCGTGGCCAGCCGCTTCCGGCGCCGCCGGAGGAAATAATCCCTTGCAACCCAATCCATTATCTTAATATGAAGAGAATCCTTATCCTTGCCGCCGCGCTGGCCGCCGTGCTCGCCTGCCGGCAGTCGCCCGCGGAGACGACCCTCCTGACCGGCAAGTTCGACAACAAGCTTCCCGACGAGGTCCATATCCTCGCGGGGCAGATCGACACCCTGGTCAAGACCGACCCCGAGACCCATACCTTCCGTGTCGAACTTCCGACCGACCTCCTGTCGATGGCTTCGATCGACAGCGAGGACCATGGCGCCATGGTCATCCTGGACGGCACGCCCCTGACCATCGAGTTCGGCGATGAAGGCCAGGCCGTCATCCGCTCCGACAAACCGAAAATCTCCGTCCAGGAGCGCTACAACGCGTTCGGGGACTGGCTTGAAAAGTTCATGGACCAGTACCAGGAGGACCGGGACGGCGTCGAGATGGACGAGAACCTGGATGATGCGGCGAAGGAGGCGAAATGCGCCGAACTCTTCGACGCGGCCTACGGGCGGCTGAAGGAGAAGACCCTGTCCGCCATCCGGGAGAACAACGACAATGTCATAGCCCTGATGCTCCTCCCGACCGTCAATCTCAGCGACGAGGAGCTCTCCGGCGTGATCGACGGCCTCGCCCCTGTCCTGCAGGAGCATGACGCCGTCAAGTCCGTCAAGGAGGCGCTCGCCGTCCGCAGCGAGAGCGGCGAGGGCAAGCCGTACAAGGATTTCACCGTCGTCCAGGACCCGGAGCACCCGGAGGAGACGACCGTCCGCCTGTCCGACTACGTGGGCAAGGGGAAATATGTCCTCGTCGATTTCTGGGCCTCCTGGTGCGGCCCCTGCCGGGCGGAGATGCCGAACCTGCGCAGCGTCTATGAGAAGTACCATGGCGACGACTTCGACATGCTCAGCGTGGCGGTGTGGGACCAGCCCGAGGCGACAAAGGTGGCCGCCGAAGAAGAGGGCATCGTCTGGAACCAGATCATCAACGCCCAGCACATCCCGACGGAACTGTATGGTATTGAGGGGATTCCGCACATCATCCTCTTCGGCCCGGACGGGACCGTCCTGAAGCGGGACCTCCGCGGCGAAGCCATCGGCGCGGCCCTGGAATCGTATCTCGGGAAGTGACCGTCCGCGAAAAAATCGCCCTGTTCCCCCATTCCCCCGGCGTCTACCGCTATTATGACGCTGCGGGGAATGTCATCTATGTCGGCAAGGCGAAGGACCTCCACAAGCGGGTCGCGCAGTATTTCGTGCCGCCGGAGCGGCTGAATACGAAGACCCGCCTGCTGGTGTCCAAAATCGCCGACGCACAGTATTCCGTCGTCGATTCCGAGGCCGATGCCCTGCTGCTCGAGAACAACCTGATCAAGCAGTACAAGCCCCGCTACAACATCCTCCTGAAGGATTCCAAGACCTATCCGTGGATCTGCGTGACGGGCGGGGAGTTCCCGCGGGTCTTCATCACCCGGCGCGTGGACAAGAGCGGCGGCAACCGCTATTTCGGCCCGTACAGCTCCGTCCTGCATGCGCGGAACCTGCTCGGCTTCTTCGCCGAGCTGTATCCCCTCCGGACCTGTACGCTCAGAATCACTTCCGAGGCCGTGCTGAAGAAGAAGTTCCGGCCCTGCCTGGACTTCCACATCGGCCGCTGCAAGGGCTGCTGCATCGGGGCTGTCTCGCGGGAGGAATACGCCGGCTGGATCGACGAGATCGTCCACATCCTCACCGGCCGCGGCAACCAGGTCATCCAGCACTACAAGGGGCTGATGAACGAGGCCGCGGCGGCCCTGGACTTCGAATCCGCCCAGGCGTACAAGGAGAAGATGACCTCGCTGGAACGGCATTATTCCAAGTCCATCATCACCACGACGGCCGAGACGGACGCCGACGTGTTCTCCCTCGTCTTCGACGTGAACGAGGCCTTCGGCAACTTCCTCCGCATCCGCAGCGGCGCCGTCATCCAGTCGCTCAACCTCGGCTTCAGGATGCCCATCGAAGAGGAGCAGGCCTCGGTCCTGAGCGCTTTCATCGCGGAGATCGAATCCAAGTTCGGCACCCTTTCGAAAGAGGTCGTCGTTCCGTTCCTGCCCGATGTGGAGATCGAAGGCGTCAGCTTCCGCATTCCCGTGCGCGGCGACAAGCTCGCCCTCCTGGAACTCAGCGCCAAGAATGCGAAGGAGTTCCATTGGGGCAGCATCAAGCAGCGGGAGCACACCGACCCGGACCAGTACCGGCTCTCCGTGATGGAAGATCTCCGGAAGGCCCTCGGGATGAAGGAATTGCCGCGCCACATGGAGTGCTTCGACAACTCCAATATCCAGGGGACCAATCCGGTCGCCTCCTGCGTGGTTTTCCGCGACGGGGAGCCGTCCAAGAAGGATTACCGCCGCTTCAAGATCAAGACCGTGATCGGTGCGAACGACTTCGCCTCCATGAAGGAGGTGGTCAACCGGCGGTATGCCCGCCTCCTCGAAGAGGCGCCGGACGACCTGCCGCAGCTGGTGGTCATCGACGGCGGCAAAGGGCAGCTCGACGCCGCCTACCAGGCCCTCGCGGAACTCGGCCTGACCGAGCGGCTGACCGTCGTCGGCCTGGCGAAACGCCTGGAGGAGGTCATCCGCGTCGGGGATCCGTACCCCCTTTTCATAGACCGGAACTCCCAGGCCCTCAAGGTCTTGCAGCATATCCGCGACGAAGCCCACCGCTTCGGCATCACCTTCCACCGCAACCTTCGCAGCAAGGCCCAGATCCAGTCCGCCCTGCGGGAAATCAAGGGCGTCGGCGAGAAGACCGAGCAGCGCCTGCTGCTCCATTTCGGCAGCGTCGCCCGGATCGCGGCGGCGTCCCCGGAGGAACTTTCCTCCCTCGTCGGTCCCGACCTCGCCGCGGCCATCCGCCGGCATCTCAACCCCGAACTCTTCTGACCCCATGAACGAAAAGACCTTCAATACCGCTTTCAACATCTTCATCCTCGCGGGGATGCTCGTCGCGGTGGCGGTGTCCAATTATTTCAAGCTGCAGCAGCCGGAAGCCGACAAGGTGCTCCTGGTCGTCGCGAGCATCGGCGCGGTCATGGGGGTTGTGAATACCGTCCTCTCCGCCAACGGCAAGATCCTGACCTTCCTGTTCGGCATCCTGGACGTGTCCATCTACGGCTATGTCTGCCTGCACAACGGCATCCTCGGCCAGTTCGCCCTCCATGCCTTCTACTTCCTGCCGATGCAGTTCATCGGTTTCTGGCAGTGGCGGAAACGGGGCGCCGAGGGCGGGAAGCAGGTGCGGGCGCGCCGCTTCACCCGGCGCCATTGGCTGTATTTCGCCATCGCCGTCGTGGCCGGCTTAGCCGTGGCATACGGCGTCCTGTACGGCATCGACCGGGCGAAAGTCGCCTCCGGGGCCCTGGAGGCCGTCGATTCCGTGAAACTCGTCACGGATGCGGCTGCGCTCGTGTTCAACATCCTCGGCCAGGTCCTGCTTTCGCTGGCCTTCGCCGAGCAGTGGATCTGCTGGCTGCTGGTGAATGCATTCTCCATCACGATCTGGGCGAACGCCCTCGCCCGCGGTGGGGCGGATGCCTCCGCCCTCGTCATGCTGCTGAAGTATTCCTTCTATTTCGTCAATGCCCTCAACGGACTCCGTATCTGGTTGAAACTGAGCCGTCCGACAGACGTTGCCATCGCCCCTCCCGGGGAGGCATAACGGGTGCGGTTGTCGCTTTTTGGTGCAAAAACTTTCTTTTTCGAGGAATTTTTACTTACTTTGCAGCCTAAACGTGAAATAGCGCGAAAACGTATATTAAAATATAAACTAAAGTATTATCATCATGACGAACGAAGAAATCGTAAAGCAGGTCAAGGCCATCATCGTTGACAAGCTTGGCGTTGAAGAGTCTGAAGTGACCGAAACCGCGAACTTCACCAATGACCTCGGCGCAGATTCCCTGGACACCGTTGAGCTCCTTATGGAATTCGAGAAGGTGTTCGGCATCAAGATTCCCGATGAGGAGACCAGCGGCATCCAGACGGTAGCGGACGCCATCGCGAAGGTCACCGAAAAGATCGGCGAATAAGCGCGAAACCCTGAATTGAAATGAGCAAACCGGCAGCGATGCCGGTTTTTTTTGTGCTTTGTGGAGGCCTGCGCTCAGATGCGCGGGACGGAATAGGTCACCCTGAGCTTCGGGGTGCGGGAGGCGGCGGCGGGACCGATGAGGACGGCGCGGTAGTAGCGGTCCTTGTCGAGGGTCTGGGTCGTCTTGACCTGGTTGCTGTTGGCGCTGTTGTACAGGTTGGACAGCATCATCATGCTGTAGTAGTTGCTGTAGCCGTAGCCGCCGTAGCCATAGCCGCCATAACCGTAGCCATAACCGCCATAGCCATAGCCGCCGTAACCACCGTAACCGCCGTAGCCATAGTCGCCGTACAGCTGGTTATAGTAGTTGGCATACATCAGCTGGCGGTAGTAATCGCTGTCCAGGGAGGTCTCGGAAGCGGTTTCGATGATTTCCTCGTGGACGTTGAGGAACCAGATGTCGTAGTTGGCAAGCTTCTCTTCGTCCTTGAGCCAGATGAGTTCCTGCAGGTGGTGGGTGATGTCGGGGACATAGCGGCTGTTGGAGCGGTCGATGTCGCCCTGGTTCTCGGAGGAGGAACTGGCATCGGTCAGGCTGGCGAACGCGGCCCGTCCGTTGTTCATCAGCCGGACCGTCGGGCTGAGGACGGTGGGGAAGAGTTCGTAGTCCAGGTAGTCTTCCGGCTCTTCGAAAGGCAGTTCGAGGGTGGCCTTGTTGATGATCACGTCCTTCGGGTCATACCCCTTGGAGGAGAGTTCCTTGAGCATGTCGGCGCGGAGTTCCCGCGCGGCGATGACGGGCTTCAGCCCTCCGCCGCCCTCGATGAAGACGCGGTCGGCTGCAGGACCGGCCATCGTCTTGGTCTCATGGCCGGTGTAGTTGAAGGCGTACTGGTAGAACTGTTCGTTCTTGCTGATGTATTCCGACTCGTTGTAGAAGGTGGGCTCCCCGAGGATGAACAGGAAGGAGGTGTCCTTCTGGACGCCGTTGTAGGTCGAGCGGATGTGCATGATCGCCTCGTTGGCGTTGCGGTAGTAGCTGCCGCTGTACGGGGTGATGCAGGAGAGTTCGACCAGGTTGATGCGGCCGCCGTTCCCGAGAGGGGCGTCCATATCCACATAGATGCCGGGAATCGCCGCCGTGTACTTCGTGAAGGAGGTATCGACGGCGTGGTCCTTGCCGATCAGCCCCTGCAGGGCCTTCAGGAAACGGGCGCTGTAGGCATCCGTGAAGTCGAAGGCGAGGGAGTCGGCGCCGTTGTAGACCGGATGGCCCTTGGCGATGGATTCGGTGCCGTGTTCCGGCAGGGTCGTCGTGCCGGCCTTGTTGAAATTCAGGGGCCGGGTCAGTTCATAGACGTTGACGTTCTGGAGGATGTAGCGGTCCCGCTCGTTCGGGACGGAGACGGTGTCCGCCGCCGTGTGGAGGCGGAAGCGGGTCACGACCGGGTTGGTGCCGAGGTCGATCGTGTCGAGGGCCGGCACGAGGGTGAAGGCGCTGCCGCGGGTGGTGAGCCCGAACAGATCGTCGCGCACGGCGCCGACGACGATGCGGGTGGAGGAATAGCCGGACAGGCTGTCGGCCATCTCCATGCGGATCTCCGAAAGCGGGAATTCCGCGTTGACGATATCGAACTGCTGGGCCGTGTCGATCAGGCCGCGGCCGAGCTGGTAGTCTTTATTGATGCAGGAGGCCGAGAGAACGGCGGTCCCCAGGAGGAGGATCCTTGCGGATACGCGGAAATTCATCGCAGAATGCTGTCGTAAAAATCGTTGTAAGCTTCCATGTAGCTTCCGTCGGCGAGGGCTGCCGCGTCGAACGGCAGGACCGGGACCCCGAGGCCTTCCACGCAGGCGGCGAGCTCCGGATCCACGCGGTCGTCCCCGAAGATGATTCCTTCGGAATACTTCGCGGCAAGCTGAGCAAGTTCCATGCCAGTGGCATTCTCCGGGAGGGGGGCGTCTTCGGGCTTGATGCCGCCGAAGAGGATGGTCTTGTTGAAGTCCGGGGCGAGGACCTCCTTCGGCGTGTCCCCGTACAGGGAGAGGACGACCTTGCTCCCCGAGAAGATCGGATCGTCCTTGTAGGCCTTTTTCAGGTAGAGGGGAAGGACGTGGGTGATCCAGCCCTGGCAGTGGATGATGTCCGGGGCCCAGCGGAGCTTCTTGACGGTCTCAAGGACGCCGCGCGCGAAGAAAATGGCGCGTTCGCCGTTGTCGCTGAAGAACTTCCCGTCTGCGTCGTGGAAGATCTGGCGGCGGCGGAAATAGTCCTCGTTGTCGATGAAATAGACCTGGATGCGGGCGGAGGAGATCGACGCGACCTTGATGACGAGGGGCCGGTCGACGTCTCCGATGATGATGTTCATGCCGGAGAGGCGGATGACTTCGTGGAGCTGGTTTTTGCGCTCGTTGATGCAGCCGTAGCGCGGCATGAATGCCCGGATTTCCCGTTTGCGCTCCTGGATGCCCTGCGGCAACTGGCGGCCGATCTTCGAGATCCCGGTTTCCGGGACATAGGGGAAGATCTCCGAATTGACGAACAGGACCTTTTTTGCAGACTCAGCCATATTACCGATAATTATTCAAAGTGAACAAAGATAAGGATTTTTTTTGGAAATCCGGGCATTTCACTAACTTTGGGGCGAAATTAGGGGAAGACCGCATGGAAAAACGGGAAAACAGGACCATCCGGCGGCGCATGACCGGCGCCTGGATTTCGACGGTGATCAGCATCGCGCTGGTGCTGCTGCTCGTCGGCATCGCCGCGCTCCTGCTGGTCAACGCCCGGGGTGTCTCGGACTATTTCAAGGAGAACATGCAGGTCTCCGTGGTCTTCCGCCAGGAAGTGTCCGAGGACGAGGCCATGGCATGGCAGTCCCACCTGGATGCCCTCCCCTGCATCCGCAGCACGGAATTCATCTCCCGGGAACAGGGCCTTGCGGAGATGCGGGAGATGCTCGGCGCCGATTTCCTCGACGTGTTCGCGACGGCGCCCGTGCCGGTTTCCGTCGATGTGACCCTGAAGGCGGATTATGTGTCCCCGGACAGCCTGGAGGTGGTCCGGGCCGCGGTCGGGGCGTCGCCGCTCGTGGAAGAAGTGGTCTGGCAGACCTCCCTCGTGGAGGCCCTGAACGCCAATCTCCGCAAGATCGCGCTCGTGCTGGGGGTGTTCATCCTCCTGCTGCTGGTCATTTCCTTCGCCCTGATCGGCAACATGGTCCGGCTCAACATCTACGCCCGCCGCTTCTCCATCCACACGATGCAGCTGGTCGGTGCGACGAAGGGCTTTATCCGCGCGCCGTTCCTGCTCCAGTCGGCCTTCCAGGGCCTGTTCGCCGCCCTGCTCGCCATCCTGATGCTGACGGGCGGCCTTTACGTGCTTCGTAGCGAGTTCGCGGAACTGTTCGAGGTGTTCAGCCTCGACCTGCTCCTGCTGGTCTTCGGCATCATGGTCGCCGCCGGCGTCGTGATCACCGTGGTGAGCACCTATTTCGTGGTCGGCCGGCAGGTCGGCTATACCAAGGATGAAATCTACGCATAAACATATGGCAGAAAAGAAGAAAGAGGACAAGGCCGCGCAGATGGCGGTGACCCGGAAGGGACTGATCCTGATGGTGGTCGGCCTTGTCGTGACGGTTATCGGGTTCATCGTCCTCTCCGGGGGCGGCAGCAAGGATCCGAATGTGTTCAACGAGGCGATGTTCGATTTCCGGCGGCTCGTCGCGGCGCCGGTCCTGATCCTCGCCGGCCTCATCGTCGAGGTCGTCGGCATCATGGGCTGGTTCCGGAAGAAGGGGGAGTAGGCGATGGCGTGGTGGCAAGCGATCCTCCTGGGCCTCATCCAGGGGCTGACGGAATTCCTCCCGGTATCCAGTTCCGGGCACCTGATGATCTTCAAGGATCTGCTCGGCGTGGATGCCGAGGGATTCCTCGACTTCACGGTCCTCGTCCATCTGGGGACGGTGCTGAGCACCCTCGTGGTGTTCCGCGCCGTGATCTGGGAACTGCTGAAGGGCCTGTTCAAATTCCGCTACAATGACCAGACCGACTATGTCTGCAAGCTGGTCGTGTCGATGATCCCCGTCGCCGTCGTGGGCTTCTTCTTCAAGGATTACGTGGAGGGCCTGTTCGGCGATTCGCTCACGGTCGTGGGCGTCTGCCTGCTGGTCACGGCGGCACTGCTGTTCTTCTCCGACATGGCATCCGGGCCCCGCGGCTGGGTCGGGACCAATACGTACCGGAACGGCATTTCCTACTGGCAGGCCTTCGTGGTCGGCCTCGGCCAGGCCTGCGCCGTGGCCCCCGGCCTCTCCCGCAGTGGCACCACCATCGCGACCGGCCTGATGACCGGCGTCCGCCGCGACGTGATGGCGCAGTTCTCCTTCCTGATGGTCCTCGTTCCGATCATCGGGGAGCAGTTCCTCGATATCGTGAAGAGCCTGTCCGCGACCGGGCAGTTCTTCAGCGGTGCGGTGAGCGGCCTCTGCCTCGCGCTCGGCTTCCTCGCCGCGTTCCTGTCCGGCCTTTTCGCCTGCAAGGTGATGGTCGCCCTGGTCAAGAAGGCCCGGCTCAGCTGGTTCGCGCTCTACTGCGTGCTGGCCGCCGTGCTGGTGTTCATCCTCGCGTAGGCCATGGCGGAACGGCACCTCAGCTGGTTCGTTTCCGATGTCCACCTCGGGCTGGACGTTCTGGACCCTAAGGCCCGGGAGGTCCGTTTCGTGGCCTTCCTGCGGTCCATTCCCGCGGGTGAGACGGAAGCGCTGTACCTGCTCGGGGACATCTGGGATTTCTGGTACGAATACCGCGACGTCGTTCCGAAGGGCTATGTGCAGGTCTTTGCCGCCCTGCAGGACCTGATGGCCGAGGGTGTGGCCGTGTATTTCTTTCAGGGAAACCACGATATATGGGCATATAACTATTTCAGGGACATGGGGATACGGATGCTGGAGCAGCCGTACGGCACGGTCATCGGCGGGCGGCGTTTCTGCATCGGCCACGGCGACGGCCTCGGCCCGGGCATGCGCGGCTACAAGTGCATGCGCGCCATTTTCCACAACCGCTTCCTCCAGGCCCTGTTCAGCAGCCTCCACCCCTGGTTCGCCTTCCGGCTCGGCAACGGCTGGTCGAAGAAGAGCCGGCTCGGCAAGCGGATCGGCTATGATTTCAAGGGCGAATCGGAGCCGCTGTACCGTTTCTGCACGGCGTATGCGGCGGAACACCCGGTCGATTATTTCATCTTCGGCCATTACCACTGCGCCCTCGACCTGGCCCTTCCGCCGGCGGGCGCTTCCCCGCAGCCGCGGCTGCTGCTGCTGAAAGACTGGATGGAGGGATCGTCCTGGCTGCGCTTCGACGCGGCGGACGGAACCCTGACCGTAAACGGATGACGCGATGCCGAAAGCCAAGAGCAAAATCCAGATCAACAACAAGCGGGCCTCGTTCGACTACGAGTTCCTCGAGACCTTCGTGGCGGGCATCCAGCTGGCCGGGACGGAGATCAAATCCATCCGCGCCGGCAAGGCCTCCCTGCAGGACGCCTATTGTTTTTTCGTCGGGAACGAACTGTTTGTCAGGGGGATGAACATCGCCCAGTACCACTGGGGGACCTGGGGGCAGCATGAGCCCACGCGCGACCGCAAGCTCCTGCTGAACCGCCGCGAACTCCGGCACCTGTTCATGGAGGACAAGAAAAAGGGCCTCACCATCGTGGCCGTCCGCCTCTTCGTGGCGGAAAACGGCTATGCCAAACTCCTCATCGCCCTGGCCAGGGGCAAGCGCGAATACGACAAGCGGGAGAGCATCAAGGCGAAAGACACCCGCCGGGAAATGGAACGCGACGGCTATTGAGGCCGTCGCGCTTTCGTTTCCGGGCGTTGCCCGTCAGGCCTTGAAGGCGGCCTTGACGGCATCCACGGCGTCGAGTTTCTCCCAGCCGAAGAACTGGACCCGGCGGTTGACTTTCTTCCCGTTTTCCAGGACCGTGACCCGGTCCATGTACGGCTTGCGGCCGACGTGGCCGTAGGCGGCGGTCGGGGCGTAGATCGGGTTTTTCAGCCCGAAGCGTGCGATGATGCGGGCCGGACGCAGGTCGAACAGCTGCGGGATCTTTTCCGCGATTTCCGCGTCCGTGAGGCCGTTTTTCGCTGTACCATAGGTGTTTACATAGATGCTGACCGGCTCCGCCACGCCGATGGCGTAGGCGATCTGGACCAGCATCTCGTCCGCGATGCCGGCTGCGACCATGTTCTTGGCGATGTGGCGGGCGGCATAGGCGGCGCTGCGGTCCACTTTCGACGGGTCCTTCCCGGAGAAGGCCCCGCCGCCGTGGGCGCCCCGTCCGCCGTAGGTGTCCACGATGATCTTGCGGCCGGTCAGGCCGGTGTCGCCGTGGGGGCCGCCGATGACGAACTTGCCCGTCGGGTTGACGTGGAGGATGAAACTGTGCATCAGCCGGGCCGTCTGCTCCGGGAGGGCCGCCTTGACGCGGGGCAGCAGGATGGTTTCGATGTCGTAGCGGATCTTCGCCTGCATCTCCCGGTCGACTTTCCCGGCGCCGAACTGGCGGACGGCGTCGGCATAGGTCATGTTCCCGAACACGGGCGGGACGAACTCGTCGTGCTGGGTGGAGATGACGATGGTATGGACCTTGACCGGCCGGCGGGTCTCCCCGTCGTATTCGACGGTGAACTGGGATTTGGCGTCCGGACGGAGATAGGGCATCAGCTCCGGCTCGTTGTGCCGGATATCGGCCAGTTCCTTGAGGGTCAGGTGGCTCAGATAGAGGGGCAGGGGCATGTATTCCGCCGTCTCGTTGCAGGCATAACCGAACATCATGCCCTGGTCGCCGGCGCCCTGCTCGTCCGGGTCCGCCCGCTCGACGCCGCGGTTGATGTCCGGGCTCTGCTCGTGGAGGGCGGAGAGGACGCCGCAGCTGCTGCTGTCGAACATGTACTCGGCCTTGTTGTAGCCGATGCGGCGGATGGTGTTCCGCACCGTCGTCTGGATGTCCACATAGGCTTCGGCCTTCACCTCGCCCATCACCACGACCATGCCGGTCGAGCAGAAGGTCTCGCAGGCGACTTTCGCCTCCGGGTCCTGGCGGAGGAATTCATCGAGGATGGCGTCGCTGATCTGGTCCGCCACCTTGTCCGGGTGCCCCTCGGACACCGATTCGGACGTAAAGAGATAGTTTTTCGCTTTCATGTTCCGTATACAAAAAATGGCCCCTGCTTTCATCGAGCACGGAGCCGATTTTAGCATTTTTTAGCGTGGTTGCAAGCAGTCAAATCCATCCACGGGACGGCAAAGGTAGCACATTATTCCCGGAAGTGCAAATCCGTTGATAAAATGTTGATAAAAACGGGTTGATTGTCTTTGACAATCCGGATAAATGTGTTATTTTCGCGCCGGAAAATTATTCTATTCATCAAAATTTTATGCGCAAAACTTTAAAAAGCCTGATGCTCGCAGCCGTTTCGATGCTTGCGGGCGTTGTCGCCTTTGCCCAGGTGACGACCTCCACCCTCGCGGGTAAGGTTTCGGACCAGAACGGAGAACCCGTTCCGGGTGCGGCCATCGTTGCCGTCCATGTACCTTCCGGTACCCTGTACGGCGCTACGACGAACGGTGACGGACGTTATACCATCCAGGGTATGCGTACCGGCGGTCCCTACAAGGTGGAATTCACCTGCCTTGGCTACCAGACCGTGGAATTCACCGATGTGACCCTCCAGCTCGGTGAAATCTACAACATCAATGCGAAGATCTCCGAGTCCAGCGAGTTCCTCCAGGAAGTCGTCGTCGTGGCCACCCCGGCGTCGAAGTTCGCCGCCCAGGAGAAGACCGGTGCCACCACCAACATCTCCAACGAGGACATCCTCACGCTCCCGGCTGCTTCCCGTAACATCTCCTCCATCGCCAAGCTGTCCCCGTATGGCGGCGACGGCTTGAGCTTCGGCGGCCTTGACGGGCGCGGCACGAACTTCACCATCGACGGTGCGAACTTCAACAACAACTTCGGTCTCTCCGATGCGCTCCCGGGCGGCGGCATGCCGGTTTCCCTCGACGCCATCGAGGAGGTCCAGGTCGTCGTCTCCCCGTTCGACGTGCGTCAGTCCAACTTCATCGGCGGCGGCGTCAACGCCATCACCAAGTCCGGTACCAACACCTTCCGGGCCACGGCTTACGCCTACCACCAGAATGCGGACTGGGGCCGCGGCAAGACCATCGGCGGCGCGGAAGCGACCGGAACCTACTCCAACAGCACGGTTTACGGCGGTACCATCGGCGGCCCGATCATCAAGAACAAGCTCTTCTTCTTCCTGAGCGGCGAATACAGCGGCAGCGTCCGCGAGGCCAGCTACTGCCCCTGGCGTCCGTCCAAGGACGGCATCGGTGATTCCAAGAAGTCCATCTCCCGTGCCACCGAGGCCGACATGGACAAGGTCGCCGAGCACCTGAGGAACGTCTATGGCTATGAGACCGGCGGCTACACCAACTACGACCGTCCGTTCAGCAACCTCAAGCTCCTCGGCCGCATCGACTGGAACATCAACCAGGACCACCACCTGGCCCTCCGTTACAACTACACGAAGAACCAGTCCTGGACCGGCACCAACGGCAACTCCGGCGACTTCAACGACCCGGTCCTCGGTGAGAAGGGCTACCGCCTCAACGGCCTGAACCGCCTCTCCGAATACTCGATGGCCTTCGCCAACTCCATCTATTCCACCGAGAACAACGTCTGGTCCGTGTCCTTCGACCTCAACAGCCGCCTCGGCGCGAACCTGTCGAACCAGTTCCTCGCGACCTACTCCAACATCGAGGACGTCCGCGGTTCCGATTCCTCCAAGTTCCCCTTCATCGACATCATGAAGCCGTACACCAACGACAAGGGCCAGACCCTCCCGCTGTATCCGTACATCTCCGCGGGTTATGAGCTCTTCACCTGGTACAACGGCGTCCACAACCGCGTCCTCAACGTGAAGGACGACGTGACTTACTATGCCGGCGCCCACAAGCTGACGGCCGGTGCGAGCTTCGAGTACCAGTTCGCCGACAACGCCTATATGCGTGAAGGCGCGGGCTACTACCGCTTCAGCTCCATGGATGACTTCCTGAACGGGGAAGCGCCTGAGACCGTGGCCCTTACCTATGGTTACGGCGGCAATGACACCCCTTCCGCCCGTATCCAGTTCACTCAGCTCGGCCTGTATGCCCAGGATGAGTGGAACGTCACCGACCGGTTCAAGCTGACCGCCGGCGTCCGTTTCGACACCATCCTCTACAACAACAACGACATCATGAAGAACCAGGCCATCTATGACCTGGATTTCGGCGGCACGCACATCGACACCGGCCTTTGGCCGAAGACCAATGTCCAGATTTCCCCGCGCGTGGGCTTCACCTGGGACATCTTCGGTGACAAGTCGATGAAGGTCCGCGGCGGCACCGGCCTCTTCGCCGGCCGTCTCCCGCTCGTGTACCTGACGAACATGCCGTCCAACGCGGCGATGTTCCAGCACCTCTCCGTCCTCTCCACGGTGTACAATACCGACCAGACTGTCAAGATGCGTAACCCGAACCTCGACGCCTTCGCGGCGAAGAACAACGGCGGCAAGCTCCTGACCGACACGGGCGACATCCTCCGGAAGCTCAACGAGCTCGACCCGGTGAACAACCCGATCGACATCAAGCCGGAAGACGGCGCCCTGCAGTCCACGATCAACGGCGTGGACCCGAACTTCAAGATGCCCCAGATCTGGAAGTCCTCCCTCGCCCTTGACCTGAACCTCCCGACCCCGTTCCCCTGGACGATGACCGCGGAAGGCATCTTCAACAAGACCGTCAACGGCACCCTGATCAAGAACTGGAACACGAAGGACAACGCTTCCTGGTCCCGCTTCACCGGTCCCGACAACCGCCACATCTATCCGTCCAAGGCCAACCAGAGCTGGACCAACATCCCGGCCTACGTGCTGACCAACACCGACAAGGGTTACGGCTGGATCTTCAACTTCAATACGAACATCGAGCCCGTCAGGAACCTCAAGCTCATGTTCTCCTACACCCACACCGAGCAGAAGGAGCTCACGGGCATGCCCGGCAACAACGCCGAGTCCGTGTTCACCGGCCTCTACACGGTCGAAGGCCCGAACTTCACGGTGCTGCAGAACTCCCGTTTCGCCGCTCCGGACCGCCTGATGGCCTCCGTCAGCTACAAGACCCCGTTCCGCCTGCCGACGCTCATCAGCGTCTTCTATGAGGGCTACATCCCCGGCGGCTACAGCTTCACCTACGCCAACGACTTCAACGGCGACGGCATCAACACCGACCTCATCTACATCCCGAAGGACGGCAACGACATCCTCTTCACGACCGAGCAGGACAAGAAGTACGTCATGGACTTCATCGCCCAGGACCAGTACCTCTCCTCCCACATGGGACAGTATGCCGAGGCCTACTCCGCCTTCGCCCCGATGGTCCACAAGTTCGACCTCCGCGTCACCCAGGATCTGCGCATCCGCCTCGGCGGCACCACCCAGACCCTGCAGCTGAGCGCCGACCTGATGAACTTCACCAACCTGATGAACGACACCTGGGGCGTGAGCAAGGTGCTGGATGACAGCTGCGAAAACGGCCAGATCATGGTCTTCGACACGGTCAACGCCAACGGCCAGCCGATCTTCAAATCCAACGTCGCTCCGGACAAGAACGGTGTCGCCCCCCATACCTGGCGGCTCTCCCAGTCCCGCGGCCAGTGCTGGTATCTCCAGCTCGGTGTCAAATATATGTTCAACTAATCCGACGCAATGCATATGAAACTCCATAAACTGCTTCTCGGCCTTCTGGCCGGCGCGGCCCTTTTCACGGGCTGCCAGCTGGAGGCTCCGGTCAGCGAGTCGAACCTCGCTGTCGATGTAAAGCCTTCGATGCTGAGCTTTGACGGAAAGACGGCCGGCGAGGCCGAAGTCGAAGTCAACGCCCAGGCGTCCTGGACGGCAACCGTTCCCGCGGATGCCGACTGGGTTACCGTGACCCCCGCCAGCGGCGGAGTGGGTATTTCGAAAGTGAGAGTCGCCGTCCTTGCCGGCGGCGAGAAGGCCCGCAAGGCCGAGATCGCCTTCAAGGCCGGGAACGACACCCAGCTGCTGACCGTCGAACAGAGCGGCGGCGTCAAGTACGGCACCAAGGAGAACCCCTTCACGGCTTCCAAGGCCTATGACTGGGTCGCCGAAAAGCCGGGCGACGCCAAGACCGAAGAGGTGTACATCAAGGGTATCATCTGCAGCATCACCGCCCCGTATAAGGCTGATGACTACGGCAATGCCCACTTCTACATCTCCGATGACGGCAAGAATGAAGGCAAGGTCTTCCAGTGCTACCGCTGCCTCTATATCACTCCGGAAGGAGAGAAGACCGGCGTGAAGTACTCCGATCCGAACGCCCGCAACATCAGCGTCGGTGACGAGGTCCTCGTCTACGGCAAGTGCGTCAATTACAAGGGCAACACCCCTGAGACCGTCCAGAACGAGGCCTGGCTCATCTCCCTCAAGGAAGGCTCCAGCCCGGTGCTTTCCGTGGACAAGGATGCGGCCGAGATCCTCGCCGACGAGACCGAGGCGACCTTTGCCGTCACGGCGAAGAACATCGCCAAGTGGACCGTCACCCCGAAGGAGACCTATGCCTGGGTTACCGACTACACCAAGGAAGGCACCGAGAGCGGCAATATCACGGTCAAGGTAGCGGCCAACACGGCTGCCGAGGCCCGCGTGGCCAAGTTCACCCTGACCGCCGACGGAGTCTCCGCCATTGAACTGACCCTCACCCAGAAGGGCGCGAGCGTCGCCACCACCGTGGCGGAGATCACGGCCCAGATCACGTCCACCGACCGCAACAACCCGAGCGCCTACAGCGCCAACCTCACGGGTGCGGTCGTTTCCTATGTCAACGGCAACAACGCCTTTATCGAGGACGCGTCCGGCGCAATCCTGCTCTACCTGAACGGCCATGGCCTGGTCGCGGGCAAGAAGATCAGCGGTGTCGTCAAGGGTAGCGGTTATCTTTATAACGGCGCTCCGCAGATCACTGCGATCGGTGATGCTGCCGTCATCGCAGACGGCGGCACGATTCCGGAGACCGTGATGACCATTGCCGACTTGCTGGCTGACTACAATGCCAATCTCGCCCGTCGCATCAAACTTCAGGGCGTTACGGTCACGAAGGCGATGGGCGGCAAGGACGAGAACGGGAAGGCGCTTCGCAACGGCGAGGTGGCCCAGGGTGAGAACAAGATCAATGTGTATGCCCAGAAGAACGACGGCTCCCTCGTCCTGGAGGCCGGCGCGACGGGTGACATGATCTGCTATCCGACCCTTTACAATACGACCAAGCAGGTCAGTTTCTTCGACAACGCCGACTTTACCGCCACCGGCGGCGTCGAGCCTGCCGCAGCGACCATCAAGGACTTCGCGAAGGAGTTCGTGAAGGTCATCGACATCTGGAATGCCACCGTCGGCGAGATCAAGATGCATTCCACCGTGGATGCCACGCCGAACGCCCACTACATCCCGGACGACACGACCATCAAGGTCGGTGACAAGACCTACAACACGGCCGACATGTACGAGACGGCCTCCCGCAGCTACCTCCTCCTCCGCGGCTATGACGGCCTCGACACGGAGAACTACGGTGCCGGCAAGATCGCGGCCCTTGCGGGCGGTGCGCAGGCGATGAGCACGACGGAAGTTCCCGCCACGCACGATTACACGTGGGGTTCCGCTCCGTACAACGAGCTCGGGACCTATGACATCGCGACCGGCCAGGGCACCGGCAACAACGGTCACCTCATCAAGATCGTTGACGGCAAGGCGGTCCACAGCCAGGTCGATGTCACGATCCTGGACAACCAGGTGATGCGTGCGCTGAACTATTCGCACGGCAAGGACATCTCGAACATGTGCACCTATCCGCGTGACCCGATTACGAATTACGCGGGCAGCTTCAGCGCAAAGCGCGCACTGCTGACGTACGCGTTCTTCTTCAAGTACATGCTGGACAACAACCTCGACAAGGCCGACGGCATCGGCGCGGATGTCGCTATCCGCAGCGAACTGTTCGGTGACGAGAATGCCCAGCCGGAAGAAGGGGTCACGATCAAGACGGCGGAAGAACTGGTCCAGTTCCTCGCCGCTGCCCCGACGTGTGCCGAGACGGATGTCTTCACCCTCGGGAGCGACATCGACCTTGCCGGCGTGGACATCACTCCCGCCACGAGCTTTGCCGGAACCTTCGACGGCGACGGCAAGACCATCAAGAACATGTCGGCCCAGAACGGCCTCTTCGCCGAACTGAGCGGTACGGTCAAGAACCTCAAGATGACGAACGCCGTCCTCAACTACACCGGCACCTGGCCGGACATGACCGGCTACGCCCTGGTCGCGTCCAAGTCCACCGGCACGGTCCTCGACTGTGACATCAACGGCGACATCAAGGTTTCCGGCCCCGGTACGGATGCGGAAGGTACGGCGGCCCGGGTTTACTGCGCCGGCATCGTCGGCGAGATGACAACCGGCACCATCCAGGGCTGCAAGTTCTCCGGATCCGTCGATGTCGAACTGAAGGAGAAGTCCAAGGGCATCAGTTCCATTGCGGGTGTTGTCGCCCGCGCCGGCGTGGATGGCCAGACCGGCAAGGTCATCGTCAAGGACTGCGTCAACGAGGCCTCCGTCAAATTCCTCTTCAGCGGCGCCTCCAAGGCGATGGCAAAGTTCGGCATCGGCGGCGTCGTCGGCCAGACCCCTTCCAACGCTAATGTGAAAGAAACCGGCCGGAACTTCGACTGCGGCATCATCGAGAATGTCATCAACCGCGGTAACCTCGAATGGGAATACCCGGCCGGCGGTTCCGGCAGCTATCCCTGCCTCGGCGGTGTCGTCGGTGCGGTGGAAGGTGAACTCCATCATGCCGAGAACTACGGTACGCTGAAGTACACCGGCAGCAAGACGACCGCTGTGACCGACGCGAGCATCGGCGGCGTCGCCGGCTATGTGACCGGCAATGCTTCCGACTGCCATAACTACGGCACCATCACGCTTGACTCCGGCTTCGCGGGCGGCACGTCGCTCGCCCAGAACGGCGGCAACACCGACTGGAGCACCTTCGGCGGCGTATTCGGCAATGTCGGCCCCTTCATCGCCAACAAGACGAACAACAGCGCGACCCCGGTCCTCGTCGAGAACATCTCCAACAATGCGGAACTTGTCCTGACTCCCCGCATGGTCAATACCGGCGGCCCGCAGATGTGCATCGCCGGCGTCATCGGCGCCGCCACGGCGAACCTGAAGAACATCGTCAACAACAAGCCGATCACCATCAAGACCCAGACGAAGCTTTCCAACGCTTCCGCGCTCGTCGGCTATCTTGCCGCCGACATGGAAGGCGGTGTGAACAAAGCGGCCGTGGTGTTTGACGGCCTCTCCGAAGAAGGGAACTACCCGAACTCCGAGCAGGTCTACTTCGGCGGTATCGTCGGTTACATCACCAAGACGAGCAAGCTTGTCCGCTGCGAAAACCATGGCGATGTCACCTTCCAGAACATCCTGACAACCCCCGGAGCCCTCTCTTATGTGGGCGGCATCAACGGCCAGTACACCGGCGGCTTCGAGATGACGGAATGCGTCAATGACGGCACGGTCACCAGCACGGCCAACAACCCGGTCTGCCTCGGCGGCCTCTCCGGCTCCTTCAACGGCATGATGACCAATTGTACCAACTCCGGTAAGGTCAACTATGCCTCCACCTATGTTTCGGGCACGGCGGGCAAGGAGCCCGAAATCGGCGGCCTCGCCGGCTACATCAACGCCAGCATGGCCGGTTGCCAGAGCAAGGGTGAAATCATCGCCGGAGCCGGCTTTGCCGGTGGTCTTGCCGGTGGTTGCGGCCAGGATGCCAACGGCCTCCTGTGGAAGGGCACGACCGTTTCCTGCTCCATCTCCGGAGACGCGCTGAAGAGCGCCGTCGTCGGCCGCTGGCGCGACGAGGGCACGACCGTGCTGAGCCTCGGCGCCGAGGGCGAGCCTGTGACGGTCAGCAGCCAGCTTGCTGCCTTCCCGCTTTGCGCTGCGCTCAAGGGCAACGCCATCGCGGAGGTCAACGTCGTCCGCGAATAAGCGGCTCGCGTCAGCCAGGCGCGAACGATTCTGTACAGCCGGCCCGGGATTCCCCGGGTCGGTTTTTTATGCGCGTGCGCGAAAAAATATTGTGAAAGCGGAAACATTTCGGTATATTTGCCTATAATACCCGTATTGGGCGGAGTATAGACGGATTAATAAACGGAACGAAATGAAAACCAAGCAGTTGCTTCTTTCTTTCATGGCCATGGCGGCCCTTTTGTCCGCCTGCCGGAAAGAGCCGGAACCTCAGGAAGAGGGTCAGGAGGTGCAGGCCGTTACCGTGACGGAGTTCCTCGCCGCGCCCGAGTCCGATACCCAGGTTTATGAGCTGGTCGGAACGATCGAGGGCAATATCAACACGACGTACGGATTCTTCGACCTGAAGGACGAGACCGGCAGCGTCTATGTCTATGGCCTGACGGCGACCCCTCTGGGATATGGCACCAAGAATGACCACAGCTATTCCTCGCTGGGCCTGAACCCCGGCGACCGGATCCGGATCCGGGGCTACCGCGGATCTTATGGTGACAAGATTCAGATGATGTATGCCTGGTTCGTCAAGAAGGTGAGCGGCGACACGCCCGGCGGCGATACCCCTGGCGGGGACACGACGACGGCCGGCACCGTGGATAACCCGTACACGGTCGCCCAGGCGCTGGATGCCGTCAAGGGCCTGACGTGGACGAGCAATACCGATTATGAATCGACGGACGACGTGTACATGAAGGGAAAGATTTCCCGGATCTCGAAGGGGGGCACCTTTACGGAAGGCGGTACCTATGGCAACGCGTCCTTCTACATTTCCGACGACGGCGCGGAGAAAAATGAGTTCTGCTGCTTCCGCATCCTCTATCTCGGCAACAAGAAGTTCGAGGAAGGCCAGACCGACATCAAGGTCGGCGCCGACGTGGTCATCTGCGGCAAGCTGATGAACTACAGGGGCAACACGCCCCAGACCGTCGCCGGCAAGGCTTACCTCTATTCGCTGAAGGGAGGTGGCGGCGGAGGTTCCTCATCCGGGGAAAAGGTGTCCTTCGCCACGAATTCGGACGCCCAGACCTGGTCCGCCAGGACGGACGGGACCTATGGCGCCGGTTTCGTGATGGAGCGGGAAGACCTCAGGGTCGGTTATTACAGGCATACCGGCTCGACGGCAATGGTCGCCCCGAATGCCAACCATGTCCGCATTTACTTGAACGGTGTCCTCTGCATCGAATCCCTGACCGGCCAGCGGATGAAGAAGATCGTCATCGGCTGTGCGCCCAATGCCGGCACGACATCCTATTGCTCGGACATGCCGGGCCTGGAAGGAGGCGCGAATGCCAGGGCTGATGCGTCCGCCCTGACCGTGACCTGGAACGGCTCAGCGCCCCGGGTGGTCCTTCAGTCGTCGAACAGACAGGTCCGGATGGAAAAACTGACCGTGGAATTTGAATAAAACAATTAATACACAGAACAAAATGAAAACCAGACATTTACTACTTTCTTTCCTGACCCTCGCGGCCTTGGTGTCCGCCTGTCAGGAGGAAGAGAACCTCGGCATGCCGGAACTCACCGTCACGCCCGCCGAGCTCAGTTTCGGCGTTGATGCGGGTTCCCAGAACGTCACCGTCAAGGCGACCCGGGACTGGGTGGTTGAAAACCTTCCCGAGTGGATCGCGCTCGACCCGCAGAGCGGCAAGGCCTCCACGAAAGACCAGACCGTCACGGTCACGGTGATGCCCAACTCCGGCGTCAACCGCACCGCGGACCTCAAGGTGACCATCGGCCTGCTGAAAAAGACGCTCAAGGTCAGCCAGACGGGTGAAGCCGGCAGCGAAGAGGACGCCCTCCTGTACGCCAACAACTTCGACAAGGAGGCCGCCCCGACCAGCTCGCCGTTCCCGTACTGCGACGTTTCCGACATCTGGAAGAACCAGACCGGCAAGGGCATCGCTTCCGTCGAGTACGCCTCCGCCAGGACGAGCGTCCGTGGCAACAGCCCGTCGAACACGCACAATTCGGAGAATTACGTCGGCTCCGGCGTCAACAACATCCTCTTCGGCGAGAACGGCTACCTTGCCATCAAGAAGATCGCCCTGAACGGCGCGACGAACCTCATCATGACCTTCGGGACGGAGCGCTACCTCTACGGCGCCGAAGACAACACCTTCAAGCATAATGAGTTCCTCGTGAGCGCCTCCATCGACGGCGAGCACTTCGCCAATCTCGAATACACCTTCGCGACCGGCGACCTCTCCGGCACCTGGGATCTCGCCAAGACCGAATTCGCCGTTCCCGCGGGCACGGAGTATCTCTACGTCCACTTCACCTCCACCATCGCCAGCGGCCACCGGCTGGATGACCTCAAGGTCCTCCGCGGCGGCAACGGTACGGTTCCGGACTATGCCAACGGCAAGTACATCGACCTGGGCGGCGGTTCCACGGGCGGCGACACCACCGATTACGAAAAAGCCCCCGCCTCGACCGTGGCCGAATTCATCAAGAGCGACGGCAAGACGGTGTACAAACTGACCGGCAAGGTGTCCGAATTCAAGACCGGGACCGCTTCCAGCGGCAAGAACTGGATGCAGTTCAACCTGACCGACGATACCGGCACCATCCTGGTATATGGCTTCAAGGACGGCCAGTACGAGGCCTGGAGCAGCAAGATTTCCGACGGCGGCACCATCGTCGTCGGCGGTACCTATGAATTCTACAGTTCCAAGAGCCAGCATGAGGTGATGAACGCGATGATCCTTTCCTTCGAAGGAGGGACGCCGCAGACGGATATCACGCCGAAGACCGTGTCCGAGTTCATCACGACCGACGGGGCGACCTATTACCAGCTGACCGGCACGGTGTCCGAATTCAAGACCGGGACCGCTTCCAGCGGCAAGAACTGGATGCAGTTCAACCTGACCGATCCGACCGGCACCATCCTGGTCTATGGCTTCAAGGACGGCCAGTACGAGGCCTGGAGCAGCAAGATTTCCGACGGCGGCACCATCGTCGTGACCGGTACCTACGAATTCTACAGCTCCAAGAGCCAGCATGAGGTGATGAACGCGACGGTCATCTCCTTCACCTCCGGTTCCACCCCGCCCCCGACCCCGGTCGAAGGCGAGAACCTCGACGTCATTATCGGCAAGAAGGTCGCCGGCCAGCAGATTGATGTCCAGACGAACGAGGTCTTCGTCGGCGCCGCGACCACCAAGGGCATCGTCGTCACGGACGGCACGAACCATATCTATGTGTTCACCAGCTCGGCTCCTTCCGCCAAGGTGGGCGACAAGGTGACCGTAAAGGGCAAGCTGGAGGACTATTACGGCCTGCCGGAGATCACCGGCCCGACCGTGAACGTCGTTTCCTCCGGCGCCACCGTCCCGTACCCCGCCGCGAAGGACATCACGGCGACCATCGACAGCTACAGCTCCTCCGTGGCTGAGTACATCACCATCCAGGCCGAGGCCTTCCAGAGCGGCACCTACATCAATTACAAGGTCGAGGGTGCCACCCGCGGTGTGGAGCTTTCCAGCGCCCCGAGCGCCCTGGTCTCCTCCATCAAGGCCGGCGACAAGGTGACCCTCACGGGCTACTTCAACACCATCCATTCTTCCCGCAACAACGTCCAGCTGATCCTCGTCAAGGTCGAGGGCGGTTCGGGCGAGACCCCCGGCGGTGGCACACCGGGCGGCGACACCCCCGGCGGCGACACGCCGGCCGGCGATTTCGCCAGCAATGTGACCTTCGCGGCGGGAGGCAGCTCCCAGCTCGGCAAGATCAAGGTGAACGGCGGCTCGACGGAATTCGACTGCCTGAAGATGGGGACCGGCTCCAAGACCGGCGCCGGCACGGTCACGCTCCCGGCCGGCACGTCCAAGGTGTCCTTCTATGCCATCGGCTGGACCTCGACCGGCACCACGCTGGTGGCCGAGATCGGCGGTAACAGCCAGGAAATCGCGGTGGCGGCGAATTCGAGCGTTTCCGGCAACTCCCCGTGGAACGTGACGGTCACCGCTTCGGATTATCACACCATCAGTCTGGGCGCCCCGCTCGCCGCGGAGACGGTCGCGAACGTTTCCACCGTCAGCAATGGCGGCACCCGCTGCATCCTCTTTGGTATAAAAGCTGAATAATCAATTATTTCCCACCATGAGCGCACGGAACATCATCCTCTACGCGGCGGCGGTCATCCTTCTGGCCGTCTCCGCGTCGTCGTGCGATCCCGGGAAGGAAGGGCCGGTCGCGACCGCCAGGATTGAAACCGCTGCCTCGACCAGCCTGGGCTCCGCCAAGACGAGCCTCTTCCTGTCCGTGACGGCGGAAGGAGACTGGAGCATCGAACTCCGCTATCCCGGCGGCGATGGCGGCTGGGCCTCCGTCACGCCGTCTTCCGGGACGGGCAACAAGAACAGCGTCGTCCTGACCGTCCAGGAAAACACGGGCGATGATTCCCGCACCCTGGAAGTCGTGCTGGTCACGGCGGCCGCCTCCCCCGTCCTGCAACTGCTTCAGGCGGGCAAGAGCGGGACCGTCGGTCCGGGAACCGGCGGCAAGCCCGTGGATATCGAGGGCCATGGCAGGGCGTACCACAAGTGGCTGGAACTCCCGGCCACCAGCGATCAGGACAACTTCGATTTCTTCGCCCACGACATGAAGGGCGGCGATTATTACAAGACCGGCGGCCAGCGTAACTGGTCCTTCTATTACGACTACGACAACCGCGTAGCCCGCTGGGTGGCCTATCCGCTGAACAAGGGACTGATCGGCAGCGGCAAGCGTACGGACCAGTGGGGATATGACCCGCTGCTTCCCGCGGAGACGCAGTTCGCCATCCTGAACAGTTCCGGCTACGCCCAGACCTATGGTGACGGTTCCGCGCGCGGACACCAGCTTCCGTCCGCGGACCGGCTCAACTACAACGCCAACGTGTCCACGTTCTTCGCGACCAACATGACTCCGCAGAACAACGCGTTCAACGGCGGCATCTGGGCCGATCTCGAAAGCCGGATCCGCGGCTGGGCCAGTTCCTCGGACACCCTGTACGTGGTCACCGGCTGCGTCGTCGATCCGGTCCTGCGGGTCATCACCGACCGCGGCGGCCGCCGGGTCGGCGTCCCGTCGGCCTATTTCAAGGCCCTTCTCCGGTACATGCCCTCTTCTACCGTCGGCTTCAGCGGCTATCTCGCCTGCGGCTTCCTGCTCCCGCACGACGGCAACATCGCCGGCGATTCCTGCATGGATTACATCATGTCCGTGGATGAACTGGAGCAGAAGACCGGCATCGATTTCTTTGTCAATCTCGCGGAAGTCCTTCCGAAGGAAACCGCCGCCAAGGTGGAGGCCGAGCGCCCGAACCCCTGGTGGAAATAATAAAATGAACCTTATGAAAAGAGCACTCCTCACCCTGCTCGCGGCCCTGCTGCTCCTGCCGTCCGTCGCGACGGCCCGCGGCAACCGCACCTATGTCATCGGCTTCTACAACCTGGAGAACCTTTTCGACACCTATCACGACGACGGGAAGAACGACTACGAGTACCTTCCCGACGGCGCGAACCAGTGGACGGAAGCCAAATACCGGAAGAAACTCCGCAACATGGCCCATGTCATCGCCGAGATGAAGAACGACAACGGCCGCTGGCACACGGTCCTCGGCGTGTCCGAGATCGAGAACCGCCACGTCCTGGAGGACCTCGTGATCGAACCCGAGATCGCCGAGGCCAACTACCAGATCGTCCATTACGACGGTCCCGACCGCCGCGGCGTGGATGTCGCCCTGCTCTACAAGCCGGAGCAGATGACCGTCGTGGAAAGCGAATCCATCCCCTTCACCTTCGAGGGATCCGACATCGAATTCTCGCTGAACCAGGAGGAAAAGGACTATTTCCGCACCCGTGACATCCTGATGGTCCACGGCCTGATCGACGGCGAAGACTTCGCCTTCTATGTCCTGCACCTGCCGTCCCGTCTCGGCGACAAGGGCGCGGACCTGCGGGCCCGCGGCGGCGAGATCGCCTATCAGCATTCCCTGAAGATGATGGAGAAGTATCCGGGCATCAAGTGCGTGATCATGGGCGACATGAACGACAACCCGGACGACGAGTCCATGGCCGTTTACATGCACGGCCGGGAATTCCCCGAAGAGGTCGGCCCGCAGGACTATCTCAACCCGTTCCTTGCGATGTTCCATGCCGGCTACGGCTCCCTGGCCTACCGGGGCGAGTGGTGCATCTTCGACTGCATCCTCGCGAGCAACAGCCTGGTGCACGCGCCGGAAGGGACCCTGGCCATCCAGCCCATCATCAAGAAACGGAAACAGTCCTTCTACGGCCGCATCTTCGTGAAGCCCTTCATGACCAACCAGACCGGCCAGTACAAGGACACGCCGATGCGGACCTTCTCCAACGGCGCCTTCGTGGGCGGCTACTCCGACCACTATCCGACCTATATCATTGTGAGCAAGTAATTTCCGAAAAGATATGATCAAGAAACTAACCCTGGCCCTTGCCGCGCTGCTCTGCTGCGCCGTCCTTTCCGCCCAGCGTCCTACCGGCGGCGTGAAGGGTACGGTCGTGAACCGCAACGGCCGGCAGCCGGTTGAAAAGGCGACCCTGACCCTGTACAAGGGCGCCGTCGAAGTGGCCACCGTCGAGTCGGATGAAAACGGCAACTTCCTGATTCCGGCCGTGGCCGACGGCATGTACGACCTCGTCATCACGGCGCCGGATTTCCTCGCATCGACCGTCAACGTGACCGTCAACGACGGCTACGTCAAAAATATGTTCAACCTCTCCCTGACCACGCTCCAGCAGGTCGCGGAAATCGATGACGACTCCTTCGCCGCCTTCGACATGGACGACAGCGGCTACAGCGACAACCCGACGATCCTCTTCGGGGCGAACGATGTCTTCAACAACATCGCGGGCTACAACTTCAGCGCCGTCCGCTTCCGTGTCCGCGGTTACCTGAGCGAGACCCAGGAGGTTACCCTCGCCGGCGTTCCGATGAACGATGCCATCACGGGCTATTCCCCCTTCTCCCTCTGGAGCGGCCTGAACGAGGCGATGCGCGCGAAGCAGGTGACGAGCGGCCTGGAAAGTTCCGACGACAGCTTCGGCGGCTTCAACGGCGTCACGGACATCTTCGGCAACGCCAACAACGTCCGCAAGGGCCTGCGCGGGAGCATCCTGACGAACAGCGCCCTCTACCGCTTCCGCGTCATGGCGTCCTATGCTTCCGGCCTGCTGGACAACGGCTGGTCCTTCGCCGCCAACGTTTCGGCCCGGCTGGGTGGAAACGACTGGGTGAACGGCGTTTTCTACCGCTCCTTCGCCTATTACCTGGCGGCGGACAAGCGCTTCAACGACGCCCATCAGCTCGGTTTCATCTTCTTCGCCACGCCCGGCGAACGCGGCGCCCAGAACGGCTCCACCCAGGAGGTCTATGACCTGGTGGGCGACAATATGTACAATTCCAACTGGGGCTACCAGTGCGCCCGCGTCCGCAACGCCCGCGTCCGCCGCACGAACGAGCCGGTCGCCGTCCTGAAGTACGATTTCACCCCGTCCGACCGCTTCAATGCCTCCCTGACGGCGCTCTACCGCTTCGGCAAGAACGGTTATACGGCCCTCGACTGGTACGATGCCCAGAGCCCGATGCCGGACTACTACCGCAACCTCCCGTCCTATTTCTGGATGGACAACAAGGACTACAACCGCCGGAACTTCGAGAAGGCGGCCTGGATGAACGAGATCTGGACCCATGCCGATGATTACAGGAACCTGACGCACATCAACTGGGACCGCCTCTACCAGGTCAACTACCTGCAGGGCGTGAACGGCGCCCCGGCGCGTTCCAAATATGTCCAGGAAGAGCGCCATGTGGACCAGCGGGACCTCAACTTCGCCGGTTCCGCGAAATGGCGGGCCTCCGACTGGTTCACCCTGACCTTCGGCTTCAACGCCCGGATCAACCGGACGGAGAACTACAAGATCCTCGCGGACCTGCTCGGCGGCGACTATTTCATCAACATCGACTCCTTCGCGGAGCGCGACTACGCCTCCTCGATGGCCCGGGTCCAGAACGACCTGGACTATTACCTGCAGCACGGCTCCGCCCAGATCATCCATGAAGGTGACAAGTATGGCTATGACTATTACGCCCAGGTCCGCAACGCCCGTCTCTGGGCGAACGGCCGCTTCGTCATCGGCAACCTGACCGCCAACCTCGGCGGCCGGATCGGCTACGAGACCTTCTGGCGGGAGGGCCTGATGCGGAAGGGCCTCTTCCCGGGCCTCCGCCCGGACGGCTCCGACTATGTCGTGGAAGGGATCAACCTCAGCCGCGATGCCTCGGGCGCCCTGCTTCCGAGCTCCTACGGCTCCTCCGAACATGCCCGCTTCCTGACCTACGCCGGCAAGGCGGGCCTTTCCTATGCCTTCGGCGGAAAGATGCGCGTCTATGCCAACGCGGGCTACTTCAACGACGCCCCGCACTTCAACCAGGCCTTCCTGTCGCCGCGTACCCGCAATTCCCTCGTGGACGGCCTGACGACGGTGAAGACCTTCTCCTCCGACCTGAACTGGCAGTACACCGGCGGTGGCTTCAATGCCCGCGTCACGGCCTTCTACACGAAGATCAACGACCAGTCCAAGGTGATGACCGCCTACGACGACATCCAGAACGCCTTCTCGAACTTCGCCATCTCCGGCATCAACGAGCGGCATATGGGCGTCGAGGTCGGCCTCAAGGCCCCGACCGGCCTGCCGAACCTCGCGGTCGTGGGCGTTGTGAGCGCCGGACGCTATGTCTATACCTCCACGCCCCGGATGGTCCAGACCATCGACAACAGCGCGACGCCGGTCTCCTTCGGCGGACAGACCTCCGTCCTGGTGCCCTACTGGCCCGCCAGCCCCGTCTTCAAACGCGACTCCGCCGGTGAAAATACCGGGGACGTGGAGCGCTGGCAGAAGCACTACGTGCCCTCCACGCCGCAGCTGGCCGCCAGCCTCGGCCTGAACTACAGCTACAACTACTGGTTCATCGACGCCGGCCTCAACTATTTCGCCGAGGCCTACCTCGACATGAACCCGCTCTACCGCACCGACTTCGCGACGGCGGGCCCGGACGGCTATGCCAGCCCGGTGGAGATCGAGTACATGACCACGCAGGAGAAGTTCGATCCCTGCCTGATGCTGGACGTGAGCGTCGGCAAGTCCTGGTACATCCAGCGCAAGTACCAGCTCGGTTTCTCGCTCAACGCCAAGAACCTGCTGAACAACACGCATGTGAAGACCGGCGGTTACGAGCAGACCCGTCTCGTCGACAACACCGTCGGCAAGGAGCGGTACTACAAGTTCGATCCGAAGTATTTCTACATGTCCGGGTTTAACTACATGTTGAACATTTATTTCCGTTTCTAAGCCATGAGAAAGTACCTGATTGCCCTCACGGCCCTTGCGGCCCTTGCTTCCTGCACGGCCCTGAAAGAAGAATGGCAGCCGGTTTACCGGCTCACCTATCCGGACCCGAACCCGTATGCCGTCCATTACGGCGGGATTCCGGAGATCACCATCGCGGAACTGAAAGCCCTCTATACCGAACCGAACAAGCCGGTCGAAGTGCCGGAAGGCACCTGGATCAAAGGCCAGGTCGTCTCCTCCGACAAGGCCGGCAACGTGTACCGGGAACTCTACATCCAGGATGAGACCGGCGGCATCGACATCAAGATCGGAAAGACCTCGCTGTACAGCGATTACCAGCTCGGCCAGTGGATTTTCGTCGACTGCGGCGGGCTCTATCTCGGCCAGTACAACGGCATGCCCCAGCTGGGCGCCGAGGATCCGACCGGCGAGTACGAGACCTCTTATATCGATGTCCAGCCGCTGATCGACCTCCATGTCAAGCGCGGACCGCTCGCCTCGCCCGTCGCCCCGAAAGTCATCACCCGCGAGGATGAACTGACCCTCCCCGAGAACATCGGCCGTTTCGTGACCATCAAGGGCCTGCGCTACGGGGCGAAGACCTCGTACAACGACGAGAAGTTCAAGCGGATGTTCTGCCTCGTGTACATCGACCCCAACAAGGACAAGAAAGCGTCCAGCAACCGCGTCTTCCTCAGCGACGAGACGTACAACGTCACGACCTGGGCCATGTCGAAGAACAACTTCGTCGCCCACGTCCTCGCCGGCGATTTTGACCGGGCGGAGACGGGCGACGGCCGGCCGTTCAGCCAGGTCAAGGACGAGGTGGTGGCCAATGCTTCCGCGCTGACGATCAGCCAGTATTTCTCGCTGGGCAACACCTCCGTCCAGATCCGCACCAGCGGCTATTCCCGCTTCTGCGACACGGAAATCGACCCGGCCATCCTCGGCGACAAGGACGCCTCGACCTTCGACGGCGCCTCCATCGACGTGACGGGCATCCTGACCATCTACAACGGTGCGGCCCAGTTCACCCTGGTCGAGGACCCGCGTGACGACGCGGTCAAGTATCCTTCGGTCGTAATCAACAAGTGATCCCTTTATGAAACGATTCTTCCTCCTGGCAACCGCCCTTGTGCTGATGACTTCCTGCAAAGAAAAGAATATCTTCCTCCAGTCGGTGGAAACCCCTTACGGGACGGCGCCGTTCAGCCGGATCGCCGTGGCCGACTATGTCCCGGCCGTGAAGGCGGGCATCGAGGCCCAGCGGGCCGAAATCGCGGCCATCGTGGCCTGCCCCGACGCCCCGACTTTCGAGAACACCGTCGCCGCCTATGAACTTTCCGGCGGCCTGCTCGCCAAGGTGACGGGCGTGTTCTTCAACCTCTCCGAATCCGATTCCACCCCGGAAATCCAGGCGGTGGAGGAGGAAATCACCCCGCTGCTGAGCGACGCCGAGAACGAGATCTTCATGGACCCCGGCTTCTTCGCCCGCGTCAAGGCCGTGTATGAAGCGATGGACGGCCTGGACCGCGAGCAGCAGATGGTGACGAAGAAACTCTACGAGCAGTTCGTCCGCAACGGCGTCGGCCTCGATGAGGCGGGACAGGCCCGCTTCAAGGAGATCAACAACCGGCTGGCGGTCCTCAGCCAGCAGTTCGGCAAGAACCTCCTGGCGGAGAACAATGCCTTCAAGGAGGAGACCGGCGTGACCGTGTCGGCCTATCCCTCCTTCATGGCCTCCTGCCCCGACCGCGCCCTGCGCGAGAAGGCCTTCAAGGCCTATTCCTCCCGCGGCAACCACGGAAATGAAAATGACAACAACGCCATCGCGCTGGAGATCCTCCGGCTCAAGACCGAGAAGGCGGCCCTGCTCGGCTATCCGAACGCGGCTTCCTTCATCCTCTCGGACAAGATGGCCGGCAATCCGGAGACGGTCGATGCCTTCCTCGCCGAAATCATGGCCGCGGCCATGAAGCGCGCGAAGGAAGAAGTGGCTGACATGCAGAAGGTCATGGACGCGGACGAGTCCGTCGAGGCCGGTGCGAAGATCGCGCCCTGGGACTGGTTCTATTATGCGGAGAAGGTCCGCAAGGCCCAGTATGACCTCGACGAGGAGGAGACGAAGCCCTATTTCGCCGCCGACAGCGTCAAGAAGGGGCTCTTCTTCGCCGCGAACAAGCTCTACGGCATCCACATCGCTCCGGCGCCCGAGGTGGAGGTGTACAACCCCGTCGTCGAGGCCTACAAGCTCACGGACGACGACGGTTCCTTCATCGGCATCTTCTACATGGACTGGTTCTCCCGCGACACCAAGCGGGGCGGTGCGTGGATGAACAACTTCCGCGACCAGTACGTGAAGGCGGACGGGGAAGACATCCGGCCCATCATCGTGAATGTCTGCAACTTCCCGCCGGCGACGGAGGACACCCCGTCCCTGCTGACGGTGGATGAGGTCCAGACCGCCTTCCACGAGTTCGGCCATGCCCTCCACGGCTTCCTGTCGAAATGCCGCTACCGCGATGTCAGCGGCACTTCCGTCGCCCGCGACTTCGTGGAGATGTTCTCGCAGTTCAACGAGAACTGGGCCTTCCAGAAGGAAATCCTCGCGGAATATGCCCACCATTACCAGACCGGCGAGACCATCCCGGACGCGCTCGTGGACAAGATCCGCGCGGCCCTCGGCTTCAACCAGGGATTCATGACGGGCGAACTCTGCGCCGCCTCCATCCTCGACATGCGCTGGCATGAACTCTCCGCGGACGAACTCGCGGCCTTCACGGACGCCCAGTCCATCCGCGACTTCGAAACGAAGGCCTGTGCGGAGATGGGGCTCATCGACGAGATTATCCCGCGTTACCGCACGAGCTATTTCAACCACATCTTCAACAGCGGCTACAGCGCCGGCTACTACAGCTATCTCTGGTCCGAGGTCCTCGACCTCGACGCCTTCGAGAAATTCGAGCGCGAAGGGCTGTGGAATCCGGAGCTTGCGCGCTCCTTCCGGGAGACCTTCCTGGAGCGGGGCGGCAGCGAGGAGCCGATGACCCTGTTCCGCAGCTGGCGGGGCGGCGACCCCGATCCGGCTGCCTTGCTGCGCGGGAGGGGGCTGCTGTAAGATGCTCTATCCCTTGAAGTTCCATCCGGTCCTCCGCACCATGGTCTGGGGCGGGGACCGGATTGCCGCCTATAAAGGCATCGAGACGGACCAGTCGTCCATCGGCGAGAGCTGGGAGATTTCGGCCTATCCCGGGATGGAATCCATCGTGGCGGAAGGTGCCCTTGCCGGCCGCACGCTTTCCTCGCTAGTGGAAGAGTACCGCGGCAAGTTGGTCGGGGAACCGGTGTACGCCCGCTGCGGCGACGAATTCCCCCTGCTGGTGAAATTCATCGACGCACGCGCCGACCTCTCCATCCAGGTCCATCCGGACGACGCGATGGCCCGCCGGGTCCATGGCGAGCAGAACGGCAAGACCGAGATGTGGTACGTGATGGATTCCGCGCCGGATGCCCATCTGTACAGCGGCATCACGCGGCCGTTCACGCCGGAAGAATACGAGCGGCTGATCGCGGAAGACCGCATCGTCGATGTCCTGGCCGACCATCCGGTCAAGGAGGGCGACGTGTTCTTCCTGCCCGCCGGCCGCATCCACGCCATCTGCGCGGGGACCTTCCTCGCGGAGATCCAGCAGACCTCCGACCTGACCTACCGGATCTACGACTACAACCGGCCCGGACTGGACGGGAAGCCCCGTCCGCTCCATACGGACAAGGCGAAGGAGGCCATTGATTATAAGGTGTATCCGTCATATAAGACGGCGTATGAGCCCGTCCTCGATGCGCGGACTCCGCTGGTTTCCTGTCCGTATTTCACGACCGACCTCTACCGCTTGACCCGTCCGCTCCGGATTCCGCTCGGAGCGCTGGATTCGTTCTTCATCGTCATGTGCCTGGAAGGCACCGGGACGCTGGAGGACGGCGAGCCGCTCTTCGGCGGAGACGGTCTTCCGACGGCGACCCGCGGGCACCGGACCACCCTCCGTCCCGGCGAGACCGTGCTGATTCCCGCCACTTCCCGGGGCATCGTCCTGACCCCCGACAGCGGGGAAATGAAACTTCTGACCACCCATTGTTGAAACCATGATTGCACTTCTCCTTTCCGCTGTGATGGCCCTCCAGGCGCCGCAGCTGACCCCTGACAACATCCGCGACGTCGTTGCGGCGATGACCCTGGAAGAGAAGGCGGCCGTCCTCGTGGGCGGCGGCTCCAAGGCGTTCAACGGCATCGGCAACACCGACAAGGGTGTTCCCGGCGCGGCCGGCACGACCCATGCCGTCCCGCGGCTCGGCATTCCGTCGATCGTCCTGGCGGACGGTCCCGCCGGCCTGCGGATCAACCCGAACCGGGAAGGAGCGGAGCAGACCTTCTACTGCACCGGCTTCCCGATCGGGACGATGCTCGCCTCGACCTGGAACACGGAACTCGTGGAGGAAGTCGGCCGGGCGATGGGCAACGAAGTGCTGGAGTATGGGGTCGATGTCATCCTCGGCCCGGGGGTGAACATCCACCGCAACCCGCTCTGCGGCAGGAACTTCGAGTATTACAGCGAGGACCCGCTGCTCGCCGGCGAGATGGCCGCGGCCATGATTTCCGGCATCCAGTCCAACGGCGTCGGCACCTCGATGAAGCATTTCGCGGTGAACAGCCAGGAGCTGAACCGGCTCCACAACGACGCCCGCCTCAGCGAACGGGCGCTGCGGGAGATCTACCTCCGGAACTTCGAGATTGCGGTCCGGAAAGCACAGCCGTGGACCATCATGACCTCGTACAACTACATCAACGGCGTCCATGCCTCCGAGAGCCCGGACCTGCTGACCGGCCTGCTGCGGGACGAATGGGGCTTCCAGGGCGTCGTGATGACGGACTGGGGCGGCGGCTATGACACCGCGGCCCAGATCCACGCCGGCAACGAGATGATCCAGCCCGGCAGCGACCGGCGCTACCAGGACATCATCGATGCCGTGAATGAGGGCCGTCTCGCCCTCGCCGACCTCGACCGCTCGGTCGCGCGGGTGCTGGAACTCGTCGTCAAGTCCCCGAAATTCAAGGGCTATGCCTACTCGGACGCCCCGGACCTGACCGCGCATGCGGCCGTGTGCCGGAAGGCCGCGGACGAGGGGGTCGTGCTCATGAAAAACCGCTCCGGCGCCCTTCCGGCGTCGCACGCGGAGAAGATCGCGCTCTTCGGCGTCACCTCCTACCAGTTCATCGCGGGCGGCACCGGTTCCGGCAATGTCCACCGTCCGTATGTCGTCGATCTCCGGCAGGGGCTCGCCGATGCGGGTTTCCTCGTGGACATGGGCGTGGATGCGTTCTATGCCTCCTATATGGAAGACGAGGCCTTTCGCTGCAATCTCATCAACGGGAAGAGCCCCTGGTATATCGACCGCGAGCGGCCGCTGGAGGCGGTCCCTTCGGAGGTGATCGCCGCTTCGGCCCGCACGGCCGACAAGGCGTTCATCACCTTCGGCCGTGTCTTCGGGGAAGGAAAGGACCGCGACCTGCACTACAGTTATGTCTTGCAGGAGCGCGAGCTGGAACTGCTGACGGCGGTATCCAAGGCGTTCCACAAGGCGGGAAAGAAGGTGGTCGTCATCCTGAACATCGGCGGCGTCGTGGACATGGCGCCCTGGCAGGACCTGGCGGACGCCATCCTGATCTGCTGGCAGCCCGGTGAAGAAGGCGGCAACACCGTCGCCGCCGTCCTGGACGGCTCGGTCAACCCCTCCGGCCGGCTGCCGATGACCATCTCGAAGGCCTACGAATACGAGCCCTCGGCCCCGAACTTCCCGCGCATCTCGGCGGACAAGCCGTTCAACTACTCCTTCTACCGCCGCCTCGCCGGTAACAAGAAGGCCTATGACATCAAGGACATCGACTACACCGACTATGAGGAAGGCATCTACGTGGGTTACAGGTATTTCCAGACCTTCGCCCCGCGTCATGTCGCCTATCCTTTCGGTTACGGGCTGAGCTACACGTCCTTCAAATGGGGGAAGATGAAGGTCCGGGAGGCCGGCGACGGCTGGGATGTGACGGTCCAGGTGACGAACGCCGGCGATGTTCCCGGAAAGGATGTCGTCGAACTCTTCGTCCATGCGCCCGGCAAGGACATGGACAAGCCGGAGCGCGAACTCAAGGCCTTCGCCAAGACGCCCCTCCTCGCGCCCGGCGAGGCCTGCACGGTGACACTCCACGTCACCCGCGACAGCCTCGCCTCCTGGGACGAGGAGGCCGGCACCTGGGCCGTGGAGCCCGGCCGCTATCGCTTCCTCGCCTGCTCCGATGCCGCCACGCCGGTCCTGCGCAGGCGGGTGCGCTTGTAAATCATGGAAGATGACCGGGCTGCACGGTTTCGGTCATCTTTTTTGGTTTTACTGATTCTTTTCTTTACTTTTGCAGACGAAAGAAATACGACTCTCATATCTGGAAAGATAAGAAGAGATCCTTGATGTCGCTGGACAAGAATCTGGAAAATTTGAACGTATGCAGCCGACAGATAGGATTTCTCACGTGCTTCGGCACGTGGGAAATTCTATTTTGGCATACGGGTTTTCCAGAACCTTTGTCCCGGAATAGAACCCCACGTGTTTTTTACGGTCGGCGGCATCTGAAGTAATTCAGGGCTGCCGGCTTCTTTAATTCACCTTCTGTTCAATCAGACAGTTTCGGTTGGCAGCCCTTTTTTTCTTTCCGAAAGAATCCATATCTTTGTTTTAGATACCTTTTCTGTTGATGAAGAACTGTATATTTATCTTGACAGGAATCTTTCTCCTGTATGCATGTGAATTACCCGTGTGTCGCCTCACGGAAGTGGAGCGAATGATACAGGATCGACCGGATTCTGCATGGGTCATCTTACAGGACTGGAAGTCTTCTTCTCTGAAATCAAGGCGCGGGAAGGCCTATTATGCGCTGCTCTACAGCATGGCGCTTGACAGGTGCTATATCGACGTTGAAAATGATTCCTTGACGCGGATGGCACTCGATTATTATAAAAACAGCCGGGACCGGGATCATAAGATGAAGGCATACTATTATGATGGCCTGGTACAGAAGAATCTCGGCAATACCATAGGTGCGCTGCAGGATTTGGAGAAAGCCCGCTCTCTGGCAAAACAGAATAAGGATTATCATTATATCGGGTTGTCTGCCAGGAACTTAGGCATGCTTCATCACGAAGAATGGGATTATGATGAATCAAAACAGTGTATAGAAGAATCCCTTGATGCATTCAGAATGGCTGGAGAGGATAACTATGCACTATATTCATTGCTGGGACTCGCCCGTTGTTGTCAGAATACCGGTCGATACCGCGAAAGCGACAGTTTACACCATGTGGTGCTGAGGGATTCAAATTTGAATGCAAGCCTGGAGAGAAATGCGTTTATGTCGCTTGCCGGCCTGAAAATGAATCAGACCGAACCGGAACCGAAAGAAGTCCTGAATGCCATGGCCGCGTACCAGCGGGCAGGGGGAAGGATGTATACGGATCCGGCGATAATAAAGGCGAGGGCCTTTGTTTATACAGGCCAAATGGACTCTGCAAAGTATTATTTGGATATCGCACGCGTTGCTGCGGTGACAGCAGTAGACTCGGCAAGCTGTTATTTTGGAAGCTATGAGTATCTTGCTGCAAGGAAAGAATTTGAATCCGCCGACCTGGATCTTCGGAAGTGTTTCGATATCGAGGATTCGTTAACCGTGCTTCGATTGAAAAGGTCTGTCATGCATGCACAGAATGACAGTTACAGGAGAGAATCGGAGTATCAGAAAGACTTGGCGCAAAAGCGACTTGTTATCCTCATTCTCGTCGGTTGTCTTGTGATCCTTTCAGGGTTCCTCGCCCTGGGCTATTATCGAAGGAAAAAAAAGGAATTCGATCAGGAAGTGGATCGTTTCGAAGCTGTAGAGGGTGAGCTCAAAGAGCAGATAATGCTTTTGAAAGAGAATGACGAGCGTCAAAAAGCCGGCCTCATCTCCATGATTGTCGGCAGGATCTCAGTCATCACCATGCTGGGGCGCGAATACTCGGCCCTGCAGGAAGCACCTTCCCGGGAAAGCAGTTATGACCATTTCGACAGGATGAAGACGGTCGTCAATGATTGTAAGCAGGAAATCAACGCACTGCGGGGTGATACGACTTTCCTGATTGGATTGGAGAAAGCGGTGAACGAAAGCCATGAACAAGTAATCGCCCGTCTTCGTCTTTTATTCGGTGACAAGATGACGGAACAGGATTATCGGATTATCACCCTGCTCGTTGCTGGAACGCCGATAAAGGGTATCAGTCTGGTGACAGGAATCGAGCCCGGAACCCTTTCAACGCGGAAGACCCGCTACAAGGAACGGATTCTGAAAACGGGCGCTCGCGATGCGGCTTTTTTCATCGACAAAATCTATCGGGAACCGCTGAAAGCCCCAGAAGTCTTCTCAAAATAGAATTATTTCCTTCTTTTTCTCACATGTAAATCAGGTGTCAAAAATGATATCTGATTATCAGTGCGTTACGTGGGTAACGTAATTGTTACAAATTGACAGGCCTGATCAGAAGCCGTATCTTGCGGCCGAATTAAAGACTCAGATTATGAGGAAACTGATCATCATTTTAACGGCTTGCCTCGCGGTGGCAAGTGCGTTTCCGGCCATGTCAAGGACATCCGCCGGAGAAGGAACACCCATTGTTGTTTCACCAAAACCTCCTATTCTCCCCGATGCACCCCGTATGCCCGTGGAGGTTCCTATTTCCGCGATGGTCAACGGGAACACGGTGTATATCACTTTCACAGGTGATTTAGGTGACGTGGACTATGAACTGGTGAACCTCAGCACGGCGGAGACCGTATCTGACCAGGTGGAAGGCACCGGTCTCGTCCTGATTCCTTTCAGCGGTGATGCCGGCACGTACACCCTCACATTCACGCTCGAGAGCGGAATGCAGTTCTACGGGGAATTCTCCCTGTAGGGTGAGCTATGTTTAACTTCCGGCCGCGGCGGGGCGCAGTCCCCGCCCGGCCGTTATTATGAAAAATATGAAACGAACAGCTGTTTCTATTGTTGCCCTACTCTTTCTTCTATCAAAGTCATATGCGCAACAATGGCAAGAAGATGCCATAATTCCAATTGCTCCGGATGCTTGGAGCATGATCAAATATGGAGGACAGTCCTCCCCGGATTTATATACAGGTACACTTCATGTGAGTATTCCTCTTTATACCTACAAAGACCCGGATTTTGAATTCCCAGTCACCCTTAATTACACGACAAGCGGTTATCAACCCAACAGGACGACAGGCCCTGCAGGTTTAGGTTGGACACTAAATGCCGGAGGAGTCATAACGAGGGAGATCAATGGAATTCCTGATGAGGCCAGCAGATATGGTCTTTTGGGTCACCTATATCGAAATGTCAATTATTATGATGCGGATCCCTTCGGAGAGACATGGGATGTTGATCAGAATTGGAATTATTACTATAAATCAGGAGCCGTTCGGTACGAGGCGGAGCCGGATGTATTTTCCTTTTCGTTTCTGGGCCATTCAGGGAAATTCATCTTAATCAGAAAGAACAATTCTATCATCCCCTTGTTTTATGACACAGCTCACCCTGCAGGAGAATACAGCGTAGAAATAAACGATCTCCAATCAATGGCAAGCATAACTATTATTGCCGGTGATGGGATGAGATATACATTCGAAAGTTGTTTGGGCGAGTTGTTTCAATCCTATGTCATTTTCGATGAATGGTCCGGACATAATTTGCCGGGAGACCCCTCCAGAGATATCGTCCAGTGGTATCTGACGGAAATTCTTGCACCAAACGGACGATCGTTGTCAATCCGATATGCAAGTCCGTCATATACTACATGCGTTCAGCCATATGCTGGTTGGGGTTATAATTACGATTCTCTTGACTATACAAGTCCCAACGAAATGTCCTCGGAAATGAACACCCTCACTTTGGCGAACACCATCAAAGGATTCCGCTTGTGTACGACATCTTATGTCATTCCTGAAAGGATTCAGGTAAACGACGTTGGATTCGATATACAGGTGTATTCAAGCAACCGGATACAGAATGAAAAGAGATATCGGTCGTCTTTGAATGATCTTGAAGACGTTGCCTGTTGCAAAAAACTGGATAGTCTGATTGTTAGAAACACGCTTTCAAACGACACCTTAAAGATCATCCGTTTCGCTTATAAGGATCAGTTTTCTTCGGGGAACCCCATCCTTCTCCTAAAATCTCTTTACCTCTCCGGAGAAGGAGTTTATGGGATGGATTATTATTCGGAAGACGCATTCCCATATCAGGGGACGACATCCATTGATCATTGGGGATATTTGAATGCGACTTTGCCAAGATATGTGTTATCAGAGTTAATCCCCCAGGTTCAAGTCCTCCCCAATACCCTGGAACAGTCTATCAATACGCAGACTTCCAAACGAGAACCGAATGCGGCTGCATCCATTAAAGGGTGCCTGAGCCGTCTTTCCTATCCGACAGGAGGATACACATCATATGAGTATGAAGGAAATACTTTCTCGGCAGTAATGAAACGGACACATGCTAATGCCTACCAACCAGCGCTCACAGAAACCAGCTATGATAATCCAGGAGGCGGCGTTCGCATAAAGAAAATAACAGACAGTTCTCTTTCTTCTCCGGATTACAAAAGAGAATATAAATATACTGCCGAGGGGGATAGCAGTTCAGGTATCCTCATGCGAGATCCCATGTACTATTGTTTTCTGGAAGGTTACAAAAGCGGAATACTGCAAACTCATTTTTATCTGATGACCATGACTTCCTGGAGCGGTTTTTCCTATCCGGTCGACTCTTATGATATATGCTATTCAAGAGTATGCGAAGAGTCGACCAACGGGGCCATTACATCGTATTCCTTTTCTTCGGTAAGGGATATGGCTTGCCAGGATTTATATCCGGACAACTACCGCTATAATGATGATAACCACGATGCTGTCGATCTCGATTTGCTGAAGGTCCATATGGAACCCTATTCAAGGCATGCATTCCGCGGAAAAATGGTAAAAAAAACCTGCTATTCGGAAAACTCCCCGAATCCCTGGTTAATGGAAGAGTATGAATATGAGAATAAAACGACAAATGATTATCCTTATATAAGCGGAGCAGGACACGCTGACCAAGTTGTATATGAAAAGAGGATTTACTTAGACAATGTCCTTCCCAAATCGCTTAAACGGACAATTTATGAAGGATCGGATTCACTTGTAGTCGTTGACTCTTATGCGTACAATGGATTAAACCAACTGATGGAAACTTGCTCACGAGACTACGGATTGGGAACGGCGACACTGTCCCGAACCCAATACTTAAATGATGTCAACACGGCCGAGGATCCTATTTATGCTGTCATGCAGCAGAAGAACATTTTGAACTTTCCCATCCGTACACTGAAAGCTTTTTCAAGGAACACAGCTACTCCCTCGGAATCCCAATACCGACTGACAGAGGGACGTTTTTACAAGTATGGCCTGAACGGCTCACAAATATGCCTTGACAGTTTGAAAACTGCTAAAATTCATGGTCTATCATACACCGGGTTTTCATTTGATAATGATCTTGTGACAGAGGAGACATACACATATAATACGCTGAACAGGCCTATCGAAATAAGAAACCGCTCTGGCCGTCCGACTTCATTTATCTGGGGATATAGGGGCTTGTACCCCGTTGCGCGCTTAGAGAATGCAAGTCGTCAAGCCATTGGCAGCCTGTTGGGCGTTGACTTGAAAAGTTTGGCTCTCCCGGGCAAGCTGACAGGCCAGCAAGAAGCGCTCCTCTACGAGTCTTCTTCTTTTGAAACAAGCATTTACGAATGGAAGCCTTTTGTCGGTGTTTTACGAATATGCACGCCTGCCCGTCTAAGCACATATTACAGTTATGATACAAACGGCAGACTTTGCCAGGTCGCCGATAACAGAGGTCGTCCGATTACCGAGTATAAATATCATATAATTAGCGAATAACCCATGAAAAGATATTTATGTGCCATTCCTTTGCTTTTGTTCTGTCTTTGTTCTTTTGGACAACGGAACTGGCAGTTTTCTTATAATTCATTTGACACCTTCGTCGACGTCAGTCCGGATTATGTTTCCGGATCTGGGGGAGTAATAGATGTCACCGTCGGATTGACATCGGAGCACTATAATTCCTTGACACAAAATGTGAGGGATGTCCTTCTGGAAAACCTTTACTCTTCAGGTATTGGTGTCTCTGAAGTGCGAAGCGCAGGCTATGACGGAGACTATCTTCTCTTTTCTGCAAGTTTGTCCATCCCGGCATTGCCTGTCGGAACTTTGACCGGAACCGTATCTTTCAAAGGATCTTCCGATTATTCATACCACGTGGTAACGCAGGGAGGAGCGATTCTTCAAGGGACCATCAGTGCGGTGGATCACGAAAACATGATTCCGGGTCAATTCTTTGATATTGTCGTGACAGGAGCGGACAATACACAAAACTATACACTATACCGATATGAAAACGGAGCTTACGTTGCTATTCAGAACAAGAATCCAGTAAATGGCCGTATCGTTTACCATCTATCCGGCCCGGGAACCTACCTGGTCGGGGAAAATGCTGAGATCTTTTGTAACGGAACCGTTGTGGCTTATGAAAGTGAAATCTTCTCCAATCATTTTTTCAATGTAAACGGGGGGTATGCTATCGGGTTGCCACCCAGCGGTGGGGTTGGGTCGATTCTATTTGAAAGCCGTTCTGCAATTGATACGGAGATGCTAGAATCCTATCTGGAACTGCTTCAAACAGAAATGACTGGAATGTGGCCGGTGGGTTTCCATGTGGAGGTCATTGCTTATAGCCACGATCATAAAAAGGTTCGGCTCAACTATCATTGTTTACCGAACTTTACCGGCCAGTCCAGGAGTTGGAATACCGGATTCCCTATCGGAAGAGAGACCATCCGATTTACACAGGAAAGTGGTGGGAAGCTGAAGGCCTTCTGTTTCGCGCCGAAGACAAATGAAGGAAGAACACAGTTATTCGCCGTTTCAAATGGCTCTCAATATGGTATAACCTATTATTTGAAGCAGAATGGGACTATTGTCGGTACGGCGGAAGGAACCGGAAGTGAAATCCAGATAACGTGTCCGGATACAACGGGGACCTACATGGTATCTGCGTATTATATGGACAACGATATTTCCTTGTCAAAAGACATGATTGGAGAGATATCCATGCCGGTTCTACTTCTCCCTGTAAACAATGACAATCCTGTAGAGAACACAAATTGGAGAAGAAGCTATACTTTTACGGATGAGTTGGGCCACTATTATGTTGATGCGGTTTACTATAATGGCCTGGGTTATCCGGATCAGGAGGTGAATGGATTCGCGTCGGGCAATTGTCGAAAACACATCTATCGTCCAATAGTTTATGACAATATGCTCAATCCTGATGCAGAGGTCCTGCTCCCATATGTCAAATATGCACCGCGTGTTTCGAAAGATGATTCGTCCTTGACGTCGCAAGCTTCCTATTATGCTTCCGTTTTCGGCTCACCGGAGTCTGCTACTGCCCATTCTGTCTCGGACTATGAACCGTCGACGCGCCATCGTATTACAAGAAGCCGTCAACCCGGGCGGAAATATGCGGATATGGACAAGTGGATACACCATTCCTATCGCATGAACCAGGAGAATGAAGTCCCAAAAACGATTGGTCAGAATAGTCAGACGGACTACTACCCCCAAGCCTCTCTTTTGGCTCATACGACAACGGATGAAGACGGCAGGATGGTGACAGAATACAAAGACAGTCGTGACAATATCCGCTCAGTCCGCTATTATTCCCTGCCGGCTGATACAACCTCCTTCTTTGACGTAAGATACTCCTACGATATTCTGGGCAGATTGAGTTCTGTCAGTACCGGATATGCTTACCAATATGATGAGTACGGCCGGCTCGTACAAAAGTTTGTCCCTGGCGGAGGGAATGAGACATATCTGTATGATAGCGAGGACAGGATTGTATATATGGCACAGGAAAAAGCGCATTATCTTTATGAATATGATGATTATGGACGCTTGATTCGAACACATGTAAAACCTGAGCGCTGGAGCGGATATGACACTTTGCATGATTCCCTGTCCGTCGTTCCGACGCCTGCTGCGTTTGATGGAACCCTTCTTTGCGAAACAGTCTGGGGAACCTATCCATCTTCCGCCATACCGTTCGCGTCTGTTCCGGGAATAGTGGACTCGACCGATGTCAGCCGAAAGACACGCGGAATGAGAACTTTTGAGCGATTGGCTGTGCTTCTGGATGAAAACAGGCAGGATGGGGATATGACGTATGTCGAAAGGACCTACTACTACGATGATTGCGCACGCATTATACAGATCGCGGAAAGTACGCAACTCGGCAGTCTGCTGCGCACAAGTTGGCAATATGACTATCTGGGAAATCCTCTTGTGTTGGTAGAGGAGCATGAAAGAGGTGCCGGAGCGGACAGAAAAAAGATGTGTTTCTCATATGATGACAGGGGAAGGGAAATCTACCGCAGCGTCGCGTACAATGATGAGACAATGGCAACTGTCTTTACTTCCTACGATGATTTAGGCCGGGTGTCGGAAACGCGGACGGAAATCGGGGAATTAATAACGACCGAAAACAAAAGCTATACCTTGCAGGGTCGTTTGAAAGAAACGGCCGGAGATTATCTGAACCAGCATCTTTATTATGAGGACGAGATTCCCGAAACCGAGTTGCCTGTTCAGTACGGAGGGAACATCGCGGGCTACGAATGGAATCACGGATTGGGGACGGGGAGTCATATTTACTCTTATTATTATGACGGGAGAAATCGTCTCTATGGCGCGGACCGGTACGATTCAATACTTGACGCCTCTGAGACCGCTCAGTATAATGATTTGGGCAGGATCATGACATTATCCAGATATGATTCCGGGAATGACTGCGTGGATGATCTGTATTTCTCCCAGGTCGGAGTCAGTTGCCCCGGATATGTAGAGGTCCGTGATGATATGGATGAGTATACGCGATATAATTTCGCATACGATGAGAGAGGCAACCAGACGGAAGACCAGTTGGATGGGCTGACGATAACATACAATATGATGGATAAACCAAGCTGTATATCCACCTCCTCCGGGCAGATATCCTACTACACCTATTTGGCCGATGGGACCAAAACGGAACTGGCTTGTGACAACGGGTCCGGATACGAATACGTCGGCCCATTCCGGTACCGCCTGGAGGAGGGCGAGCTTGTCCTGGATGAAATACCTTTCCCCGGAGGCAGGATCCGTAAGGATGAGGAAGGGCACTTGACGGCGGATTATTACGCCCTTGACTACCTTGGGAGTGTCCGGACCATCGTGAACGAGTCAGGGGACAAGCAGGTTTTTGATTATTACCCCTATGGGATGCTTTGGCCGGAATGCAGTGGCGCGGTTCTTGAAGGCAATCAAGTGCTTTTTAACGGGAAAGAAATGCAGGTTCTTGCCGGGATAAATCTCTACGATTACGGTGCGCGGTTTTACAATCCCCGCACGGGGATGTGGCTAACTCGAGACCCCTTGGCGGATGATTACAAAGAGTACTCCCCTTATGTTTTCTGTGCCGGAAATCCTGTGAATGTGGTGGATCCGGATGGGGAAAGCACCTATGTAAGAATGATATCTCCCGAGTGTTATCGTGTTATTGACGGGGGCGACCCCGAAGATGGGGATGATAATATTTATGTTGTTTACTATGATGCGAATGGTGCAGCACACCCAGATTACTCAATAGGGACGACAGCTACGCCGTATTCTTTTTATGATTGTGAAAATAATAGATGGGCTGTTGATGCAATAATAAATTTAAACGATCACAGCGCTTTTCGATATACAGATTATTTCGTAGATAATGATATCTCATTGCTTGATTATATAAGAAAGGCTCGAAACTATGGGCTATTTGATTTTAAAGAAACGAATTTTGATGAGAATGAGGTCGGAATCCATCATGAAGAATCCTATATATATAGAGGGATGCCGATTTCTCGGGGGAAAAAACCTATAATCGCCTCGGCAAGGGATGTGGGAAACATCGTTGCCGGGTACATGTCTGCTGTGAATCATATTCCTTACTCTCTTCATCGGTTTGTATGCGATTTCTATCAATCTGTTGTGAGTAATCAAGGAGTAATGACCAGGGGTACTTTCGATGATCCTCTTACATTTCCCTGGTTTTTGGAAGGATTATCTTCGACTGCTGCGCAAAGATTAGGTTGGCAAATCGGACATGGAAACAAAAGATAATTCCCATGGGAAAGAACGGTATAATCTGGGCCATTGAATCACTGATTGTCTTATTATTAGCCGTAGTGATCGCATGCTTTGTCTCGGACTCTCGGCGGAGGCACGATCGTACCCCGATACAGAGCATGCGTCTTATCGAAGAATTAGGGCTCTATTTCGGTGTCCGGGAAGTTCGGTTGAATGGTTATGACGAAGTCGGTGTGTGGAGGACCGTGTTTTCCAGCAGCCAGGAGAAATTACTCGATCCCGTGTCATGCAGTTTCATGTGTAATACGGATTCGACATTCATCCGTCCTCGTGTTCTCAAAGAATACGATCGTGTCCTGAGATTCTGTCGGCTTGACAGTACACTTGTCTGTATCGTAAGTTCCAAAGTGAAATATCGGAGCAATGAAATCCCAGTCATAACCTACGATGATGAAGGCTATTTCCAATGGAAAGGAGAAAAGCGCTGGCTGATGGATTGTCCCTTTGTCGGTGTTTATTATTCTCCTCTACCCAAGCCGGGAATCATTCACTGGTATCCCTACGACCCCGAGATGGACAATTGGTATTCGGAATTGTTGATGACGGATGCGGCCGATACGGTTTCTTACGTGGATCTAATGAGGGAACATGGAAAAAACGATTATCCTTCACCGGGTTACCATAGATCAACCCTGCGCCAAAACGGAGGATTTGACTATAGGGATGGAAAATGGATTCCGCGGGAATTCTCTACGACAGTGATTCCCGTCAGGGATATGAATGGACAGAACTGACAACCACTGAAACGCCATGAAGATTTCCCGGTTTATTATTATCGCAATCATTTGTCTTGTCTCCCTGCCGGTCCTCCTGATTCTGGCATTCAGTCTTTTTTTCTTATATGTCGAAATAAGAACGCCGGAGGTTGAACCTGAATCCGCGCCCATCGCTACGTATTACATTGAAGAACTGAAGTTGTATTTCCTGGCAGAAGAGAACGTCCGCCCGGATGTCCAGACCATATATTTCTCCCAGGAACAAAAGAACCTTCGTCGCCGGGAGTCTGGCAATTATATCCGATACCGATACACCCGAAATGCCTTGGAACAAAGCAGAAACACCCGAAAGGCCGTTCTTTACTTTTGCCAGATTGACAGCACCGGCCTTTGCGCCATCGGGGATACTGTCGAGTATTGTTCTTTGGATTATCCCATTGTGGTTCTGGATAAGAACGGATGTTTCACCTGGAAGGGGGAAAAGCATCGGCTCATGGACCTGCCATTCATAACCGTGTATCATACAGACCGCTCTTTGCACAAACCGGAGCAATGGGATGCGCTGGCCCGGCAGTGACGGCGCGGTTCTACAATCCCCGCACCGGCATGTGGCTGACGCGCGACCCGCTGGCCGAGGACTACAAGGAGTACTCCCCCTACGTCTTCTGCGCAGGGAATCCGATGAATCTGGTGGATCCGGAGGGGGAAATGTGGTATTCTTATTTAGACGATGATGGGGAAAAACAATATGTCTATTCTGAAACTGAACTATCCAAGAAAGAACAAAAGAATAATGGTTATAGAGAAGAAGGTTACACTCTTACAGATGCGAAAACTGGCTATTATTATTCCCTCTTTGGGCTCAAAATGAAAGCAGATACGCAAGAAGCGGAGCTCTATCAGGTCCTTGATAAGATGATTGTTCGTCATTTTACAGTAATAGACGATGAAGATAATTACATAAATACAAACATCTATGTCGATGACTTTCCAAAGGGAGATATAGCCTTCACGTATCGTGGGGTGACTTTTTCCAGCGAACTTGGGGTTATTTCTGGAAAAAGAATTGGCGATGGAACTATTTTTCATTCCTGCTTGAAGGAAAACTCCACCAGTTTTATCACAAAAATGCCAGTGTATGAATTGAATTATAATCGTTTTAATATGTTTTTTGGAGGGTATTGGCTTCTTGCCAAGAACGGCAAAGGGATTAACGATGGCTTTTGTACAGTTCAGATCAAGTTCGACAAGAATAATGCATCCTCTTTCATTAATTCGATCAATAATCTGTTTCACAAAAATCTTCAAGTCCAATGAAACATCTACTAATCCTAATCAGTATCCTTATGTTGCCATCTGGAGAGTACCGTCCATGGAAGATAACCTTGGGTAATCGTTACGATGATATTGGCGAAGAGACGGCCCAGCTTGGGATTGCATACCTGTTACCTTCCTATATTGGAACATATCATGAGTATCCTCGAAATGGGGCTGATGTCGTGAGACACCGTAAGAGACTAGATAGTATCAGATGTGCTTATGATCCAGATTATGCTGCCTATCTGGCAAAGTATTATGACCATAAACACAAGATCGACAGTCTACGTGTTATCTATGGTGAAAACTATCCAGATACATCGTATTGGTTCTTTAATCCAATGAATTTACCTCCTGATTTGAATGACAGGATACTTCTTGACCGAAGAAATGTCTTTAAAAAAAAGAAATGTGTTATTTATCCCCCGCGTAAGAGAGAGGGAATCCTTCATCCAAAAATCAAAGTCATTGGTACGCTTTCCGATTGGCAAAAAGAATCTGCGGACCTGTTTTATCACCATGCTGTGACGGCTTATTATAATAAGGATGGGAAAAACTTTTGGCGCGTTGAGGATGCCGAAGATACGGTCATCGTAAATGCCTTTGCCCCTGTTCAGGCCAGGCATAGATACACGGTTTTCATCCCGGTAAAGCGTTTTGATGGAATGGAAGTTAAACGTCCTTTTAAAATCAGGGTTCGCTATTCCAAACATACGGGATTGGAAATAGTTAAAGAAACATCACTGCCAAAGATTTATTATCTTCGGGACCATAACAGGAAGAAGTATCGAACGAATATCTCATGGCGCAAGTTACTATCAGAAGAGTATCTCGCAGAGATTGAGCAAACTTTGCGTGAGATCGTTTCTTCTGATGAGAGAATTGACATGATAGACTGCTATGTCCCTGTATGTTGTGATTAATTGCTTATTGGAGCGCATGTCAATAGTTTATTAGGAGGTGAGAATCAGAATGGCTATATAGGTATTTAGGCATCAGGTATGCCGCAAGCCACAAGTACAGAAGAAATAGAATACGGAATTTATGGCAGCGAATAAAAAACTAACACATCGTTCTGTCTTTCTTTTTTGGTGGACGATTCTCTCAATACTTCTGATTGTATTCATTATTATCCGAGAGACCGGTCTCTATTACTATTTGAAAATAAAGGACATTCAAACGGATGTCCCTGTCGATTTGAGTGTGGAGTTCTTTCGGAACAACGAAATAGGAGTTTTTGTCTCGAATCCGTGCACGGATTCTCCCGCTGATAGCATTCTTGTCGTTCAAGATTCATATTCAAGATATGAGAAATCTTTTTATGCTGAATTATTGAATACTAGATCACTGTGGGATAATTCGCAATGGTTTTTCGTTTATGGGAATCCGGACATGCACTCGGCTCTGATCGAATCAGGACAAATTGAGTCTTTTATCAGGACGTATTATAATCCAAGATACGAACTATTTGTCACAAAAGAAGGAGAAATACTCATCATTTGCGGACATCTTCTTTACTGGAGAAAGCCCCCGGAAATAAAAGAGACAAAGTTTGTTTTTGATTCCGACCCGTCTTACGATCATCGCATTGTTTTATCTAAAGAATGGACGCTGATATTTGTCTGAAGAACCAAGTTATCCAATGTTGTAATATGATGGAACAGAGTATAATATGGGACGAGTGCAAAAAGAAATGTGTGAAGTGTTTAATAGTGTTACTGCCTGCACTGATAGCCTTGTACGTACTGATTGCTTTGTCGGGTTTTCCCTTTGTATTAAAACTGAGACACGAATCACTGGAGACCCCGATAGATGTTGTTATTCTTACTCATTCTAATAGTTGGGTTGACGTTATTGTTAGAGATACTTGCAGTATCAATTATAAGCGTTATGGCCGTTTTGAATGTATACATAATGCTTGGAGAGAAACCACGGGTCCTGTTTTTTTAGGGCAGATGTCCTTAATTGGAGAAGATGAAAAAGGTCTGATAGAGCATTTTTTGAACACATACAATACAAAATGGATTCGATCGATGTGTATATTTGCAGATAAAACTTGTATCATTGAATCTAAACTCGGTCTATGCTGGCTGATAAGAGATAATAACAAAACACGATGCATTCGGTGTCTTGTGGGCAAGGGACAAATCCCACTCAAATCCAATTGAAAAGCAACTCGTCTCCCAAAAGGGCCTGCTCTTTTACCTCCAAAAACACTACAAAACAAAAACCATTTATTATGATCCGAAGGATCCGGCCTATCTTCCGGGTTCGCCTACATATATCGGTCCCCCAAAATAGCATTAATGCGTATGAAACTTAAGAAAAAAGCACTTGAAAAGGCGATGACGCCGCATTTGGAAAAGTTAGGGTACCATCTATTCAAGGATTATGATTTTGTATTATATGCTAAAAAGATCCAAGAGGGATGGTATATGATGATTGGTCTGACAATCCATCGTTTTTATGACGATCAGTTTACAGTTGACCTTTTTCTTGCACGGTATGTTATCATAAACTATACTAGTTTTGACATCCCCTGGGATTCAGGTAGAAGGATAGGAGAAATGCTGACTGAGAACGAAAAGATTCACTATTTTGGAAACACGATAACTGATCATTGGTGGTCATTGTACGACGACAACCCGATCGATCGAATTATTGAATTAATACAACTCGTTGAGCCAAGACTTATCGGTGATGAGGATTTGAAGCAGCGAATAATGAGTAGCAAGACTGCACAGGAATGGTATGAAAAGGTTCAAGCGGTGACACGTATTTTTCAATCTGGCGTCTTTTCCCATGATCCTGTTTATTGTCCTCTTAAACCGAAAAATGGTATTCCTTTGGACTGGTTCTGGGCGGCAGAAACATTCACAAAAGAGAAAGGGCTTCATCCTTCATGGGCTCAATCGCTTGCAGAATGTGCATATCGTCAATATGTTCTTGATACGATGCCAACTATGGTATAGCACATCCCTGGAGAACGACTTTTGAATAGGTGGGGACTCGGCCGGGATCCCCATCTTTGAATCTCGTAAGCCCGGGTCGTCGTCGACAGCCTGGGGACGATCGTCCGGCAGCTCCATCCATGGGCCACGTGAGATGTCTGCAAAGGGTGAAATGGCGCAGACATCCACCATAAAAGCATGTACGGTGGATGCCTGCGTCCATTTGGAATCCCTGTCCTACAGGGCCTTGACCTGCTCGGGGGACAAGCCTGTCGCTTGCGCGATGATGTCGATCGCGACGCCGAGATCCCGTAAACGTTTTGCGGTCTCGACCCGTTCTTCCTGCCGTCCTTGCTCCAGACCCCGCTTCCGGGCGGTTTCCTGCTGTTCGATGATGTCGATCTTCGTTGTCATGGTCTTGTCGTATTCCTGTCGCTGTTCCTGAGTCATTCCGGCCAGCTCGGTGGCCGTGAAGAGCATCTGCTGGAGGTCGTCGTCGAACCCGTTCGGACGTTCGTCCAGCATGTGCATGTACTTCAAGGAGTAGGCCAGCCGCTCCAGCGGGGTTCGGCAGAGGGCCTCTTCTCCTTTCTTCCGTTCCAGGCGCCCGAGCTCCAGGTAGATGAAGTGCAGGGCGTCCGTCATGATTTCGCCGTTTCCGTCGTTGCGGATGGAAAAGCGGCTCACCAGTCCTTCCTCGAGGGCATCATCGCCCTCATGCGGGAGGCTGAAATTCAGCATGCTCAGCACGTAGACGGGATGGAGGCTGTAGTCCATCTTGTCACGGGTAATCCCCGATAGCCTCTCAACCGCACGGATGCGGGCATCCATCTGCGCCCGCAGGGGGTAGGTTGCGTAGAAGAGCATCCGCTCGCGGTAGGTCTCCTGCTCGGCGAACTGCATTTCCACGATGAATTGCTCCCCGGCCTCGGACGTGCAGAACAGGTCAAATGTAGTGTTTTTGTCGGAGATAACCAAACCGTGGTTCTCCTTGTCGAGGCGTTCGAGGGAGCGGATCTTCTTTCCCGGGATGAGTGTTTCAATGAGCCGGATGAGGAGTGGCTCGTTTCCGGGGGCACCGACGACGATCTTGAAGGTCTCGTCGAAGAGGATGTTGGCGAATCTGGGCTTGTTCATAATCAATCAGTTTAATATGTGTCGGGACAAAGGTCGCCCATGAAACCGGAAAGACGGGCGTATCGCAGGAAAGAAAGCGGAAGTTTTTCCGTTTTCGATGCGGATTAACTGTTTGCGGGGGTAAAAATGTCGAAAACGTAAAAAATGGTTTTATTTTTTCGACGTACGATGATGTCCATTCCGCTTCCGGACGCTGGAGGAAGACACATTCCTGGAAAGCGTCGCCGCGGCAGGCGGTCGTATTGTCCGTCAGGAGCATCCGTCCGCACCCGCGACCTACGAGTCCCGCTATTTCATCACCGACCATTTGGGCAGCACGCGGGTTGTCGTTGACAGCCTCGGAACGATCGTCCAGCAGGCGGATTACCTCCCCTACGGCGAGAAATGCCGCAACAGCACGCTGATATCGGGAGAAAATGACTACCTTTATGGCGGCAAGGAGTTCCAAGCCCCGGTCTTTAACATACCCTGGTACGACAGCCGGGAAGAAAGACGGGTGTGATTGCGATATGAAATTCTCATTTTATCCAAACTTGCTATAAAATGATGCGCTTTGGATGAAATGAGTTTTGTTTAATTATCTGATTTGTATATCTTTGTACGAGATAATGATGCAAAAATGGAAAAGATAATAGGTAGGGAATCTGAATTAGGCTTGCTATCAAAGTATTATGATAGCGAGCGCCCGGAATTTATCACGCTATATGGAAGGCGCAGGGTGGGAAAGACTTTCATCGTCCGGAGTTTTTTCAAGGATAAGTTCGATTTCTTTGCGACAGGTATCCTGGAAGGCACCTATGAAGAAGAGCTGAAGAGTTTCAAAGATTCGTTGAAGGAGTATGGGCACAAAGGAGCCGATCCGGACAACTGGATGGATGCTTTTTCTGCACTGGCGGTTTTGATGGCCAAGGCCAGGCGTAAGAAAAGATGCGTCATTTTCCTGGATGAGATTTCCTGCTTCGACACGCCGAACTCCGGCTTTACCCGTGCCCTGGGCCATTTCTGGAACAAGTATGCATCACGCCAGGACAATGTCTTCCTGATTATCTGCGGCTCCGCCACATCTTGGATGACCAAAAATGTCCTGAACAACAAAGGCGGTCTCCATAACAGGAGGACACACGAAATTCATCTTCGTCCGTTTAATCTGGCAAAGACGGAACAGTATTTCGCCTCGCGCAAGGCCCGGTGGAGCCGTCTTTCCATCCTTCAGGCTTATATGGTGCTGGGGGGCATCCCTTATTACCTGAGCCTCCTGGATATGGACGAGGGCCTTCCTGAGAATATTGACCGGCTCTTCTTCTCGGAAGACGCGCCGATGCGCGATGAATATCGACGCCTGTATCGTTCCGTGTTCAAGAGTCCGGAGCGGTATATGGACATCGTCAAAGCCCTGTCAGCAAACAAGTCGGGACTGACACGCACGGAAATCTCAGCAGCGGTTCAAATCGACTCCGGGAGCGGTCTGTCAGAAATGCTTGATGACCTGGTCGCTTGTGATTTCATCCGCAGGTATCGTAACGGTCTCAGGAAGAACGGGGAAATCTATCAGTTGATGGATTTTTATACGCTCTTCTATCTCCAATTCTGCGCCAATCCCAGTTCTGACCGTTGTTTTTGGAAGAATACCTTGAACTCTCCGCAGCAGAATACTTGGTACGGCTTGTCTTATGAACGGGTTTGCATGGCACATATTCAGGAGATTCTCCGGGCACTTCATTTGGACACCATACACACAGAATACTATTCCTTCCGTAGCAAAGAAGCATCCCCGAAGGTTCAGATCGACCTGGTCATTGATCGCAGCGATGACTTCACCAGCATCATAGAAATCAAGTACTCCCGCATCCGGTACGAAATGACCGGGGAAGAGCGTGAAAAGATTGAACGACGTGTCTCCCAATTCATCAATGAGACCAAAACCAGGAAGGGCGTCCAGACCGTCCTGATCACGACGCTCGGCTGCGAGAAGAACCGCAATACCGATGTCTGCCAGCGCTTCCTGGCTCTGGATGACCTCTTTATCTGAGTCTCACTTCATCGAGACTTCCGGTATTAATCCCTGCCCTACAGGGCCTTGACCTGCTCGGAGGGACAAGCCTGTCGTTGAAGCCTTCCGGGCAATTGTCCAAAACAGGCGAATTCTCCGTCGAAGGGGAGCGACTGTCCTATTGCAACTTATGTGTTCAGCCCTGTTTATAATCAACAGGGTTGATTGCATAATTCGCTGCTGGTCAATTATTTTCATTCGACGGGCCTGCCCCGAAGCCCGATTTGGGGGCCTGCCGGACAGCGGTGGGATTGCATTTTCCTTCAACAATCCGTATTTTTGTACAAATGTATTCTATCGTTGACTGATGGGAAAGAAGAAAAAGAAAGAAACGGCACGGAAGAAAGAGTACCGGGTGCTCCCCGAGTATATCGGACAGGTGCGGATGAACCGCGAAGGGTTGATCTTCGTGCGGGTCGAGGGACAGGACGAGGACATTTATGTCCGGGCGCCGAAGAGCCGCGGCGCGCTGCACGAGGACATCGTGCGGGTCGTGGAAACCAAGGCGGGCGGCCCGGGCGGCCGGCGCCGGGAAGGCGAGATCGTCTCCATCCTGGAGCGGTCGAAGCGCCCGTTCGTGGGCGTCCTCCATGTCGTGGCGAAACGCCAGGCCTGGGTGCTGATGTCCTCGCGGACCATGCCTTACGACATTTCCGTCCCCGTGCCGGAGGATCCGGAGAAGGCGGTGACGGGCCTGAAGGTCGCGGCCGTCGTGGACGGTTGGGACCGGGGCGCGCCGACGCCCCATGGCCACATCGTCGATTTCCTCGGGAAGCCCGGGGAGAACGAGACCGAGATGCATGCCATCCTGGCGCAGTTCGGCCTGCCGTACCGCTTCAGCAAGGAGGTGGAGGATGCCGCGGACGCGATTTCGGACAAGATCACGGAAAAGGACCTCAAGGGCCGCCGCGATTTCCGGAACATCCTGACATTCACCATCGATCCGGCCGATGCCAAGGACTATGACGACGCCCTCTCCTTCCGGAAACTGGAAAACGGGAATTACGAGGTCGGCGTCCACATCGCCGACGTGACCTACTATGTCCGTCCCGGGACGCCCGTCGACAAGGAGGCGCAGGTGCGCGGGACCTCGGTCTATCTGGTGGACCGGACGGTCCCGATGCTCCCGGAGAAGCTCTCCAACAAGCTCTGCTCCCTGCGGCCCTATGAGGACAAGCTGACCTTCTCGGCGGTCTTCGAGATTACCCCCCAGGCCAAGGTCATCAATCCCTGGTTCGGCCGGACGGTCATGCGTTCCGACTACCGCTTCGACTACGACCTCGCCCAGCAGATCATCGAGGCGGGGAAAGATGCGATGGACCAGGCGTTTACGGGCGCGGAATGCGGCGTCGTCCCGGACCCGGTCAAGGAGGCGGTGCTCGTGCTGAACGGCCTTGCCCTGAAGCTCCGGAAGAAGCGTTTCGCCGCCGGCGCGCTGGAATTCGACCGCCCTGAGATGAAGGTCGTCGTGGATGAGAAGGGCAAGCCCCTCGACGTCATTCCGAAGGTGAGCAGGGAGGCGAACTGGCTCATCGAGGAGTTCATGCTCCTGGCCAACCGCCACGTCGCCGAGTATGTCGCGACGGACGGCCACTTCGGCGGGAAGGCCGCCGCGAAGGCGAAGACCTTCGTTTACCGTGTCCATGACCTCCCGAATGTCGAGAAACTGACGGGACTCCGTGCCTTCGCCGGCAACTTCGGCCACCGGCTCGGGGACATCGGCAGCGGCAAGGCCATCGCCGAGTCGCTCAACAACCTCCTCGTCGAGGTCGGTGACAAGCCGGAGAAGAACGCCATCCAGATGCTCATGCTCCGCGCCATGGCAAAGGCCTGCTATTCAACCGATAACATCGGCCACTACGGCCTCGCCTTCAAGTTCTACACCCACTTCACCTCGCCGATCCGGCGCTATCCGGACATGATGGTCCACCGCCTCCTCGCCCTCTATCTCGACCGTGCGGAGAGCCAGGACAAGGGCTTCTACGAGAACCAGTGCAAGCACGCCTCCGAACGGGAACTGATTGCCGCCGAGGCGGAAAGGGAGAGCATCAAGTACAAGGTCGTCGAGTACATGGAGGACAAGGTCGGACAGGAGTTCGACGGCACCGTTTCCGGCCTCACGGAATGGGGCATGTACGTGGAGGTCGAGCCCACGAAGATCGAGGGCATGATCCCGCTGCGCAACCTCAAGGCCGACTTCTACGATTTCGACGAGGACCATTACCGGCTCGTCGGCCGCCGCACCCGGAAGGTGTACCTGCTCGGCGACAGGGTCCGCGTCCGGGTCAAGGAGACCAACCTCGACCAGAAACTGCTTGATTACGAATTGATTGAAGAGGGGATTCCGGATGCGCATCCCGCCGGTGAAGACCGCTCGTACGAACGGCCGTCGGGCCGCTCCGGCCACGGTGCGGCCGCCCGGAAGCCCTCCGGCGCCGCGGTGCGCAAAGCCCGGAAGAAACGCCGTTGACCCTTCTTTCCCCAACCAGAGAAACCATCCCAGCCATGCAGAAACGTCTCATCCTTGCCTTTTTCCTTCTCACTGCCACCCTGCTGCTCCCTGCGCGGGAGAAGCCGCTTCCCCGGCGGGACTCCCTCCGGGTGGGCAGCCTGAATAACGGCCTCACCTATTATATCCTCCAGAACTCCTATCCGAAAGGCGAGGCGGTGTACCGGCTTTTCGTGAAGGCGGGGTCCCTCTACGAGGAAGAACGCCAGCGGGGCCTGGCGCATTTCCTGGAGCATATGGCCTTCAACGGCACGGAGCATTTTCCGGACGACGGCATCGTACGGGTGCTGGAGCGCCATGGGGCGGCTTTCGGCACGGATCTGAATGCCCATACTTCCTATGGGGAGACGGTGTATAAACTGCAGTTGCCGACGGGCGATCCCGCCCTGGTGGACACCACCCTCCTGATCCTGCGCGACTGGGCGCGGGGACTGACCATCGACTCCGTCCAGGTCGAGAAGGAGCGCGGCGTCATCCTTTCCGAGCGCCTGCAGCGCCGCAAGGCGGGCCAGGACGCCAGCGACGCCTTCCTGGAGGAAGTCCTGGGCGATTCCCGCTTTGCCGCCCGCAAGACCATCGGCGATACGCTGGTGATCCAGAACTGTACCGTCCAGGATCTCAGGGACTTCTATACCAGCTGGTACCGTCCCTCCCTGATGGCGGTGGCCGTTGTGGGCGATGTGGATCCGGACGTCATCGAGGCCGGGATCCGGCGGCATTTCGCCGACATGCCGCGCATTCGCCGGCCGAAGCCGGTCCGGTACGGGATTGACCCGTACAAGGAATTCGCAGCCCGCTGCGTCTATGATTCCACCCTGACCGCCGTCTCGCTGGATATCCTCCAGAAAGCGCCGTTCCGGAGCCCCGTGGCCCGGGAGTCGGACTATCGTCCCTACCTGGTCCGGACCGTCGCCGGCCGGCTCTGCAAGCAGCGCTTCAACCGGCTCTCCTTCCAGGGGCCGGATTACAAGGAGGCTGCAATGGGCCTTTCCGGCCTGCTCGGGACGGTGGACGTGGCCGACCTGTCGGTGACCCTGCAGAAGGGGAAGGTCCGCTCCGGCATCGCCCAGGCCGTCGCGGCGGCCCGGCAGATCCTGGATTACGGTTTTACCGGACGGGAGATCGAGCAGGTGCGCCGCAGCCTCCTGTCGAGCTACCGCAACCGGGCGCGTCCCACCCATCAGACCGCCTCTTCTTCGCTGATGGAGGAAGTCTACAGCGCCTTCTACATCGGCGATGCGCTTGTCTCCCCGCAGACGGAATATGCGCTGTTGGAGAAATACCTGCCGACGATCGACTCCGTGGCGCTGCTTGCCTATCTGCAGGAAACCTATGCCCGTGCGCCTTTCCATGCGATGCTGCGGGCGCCGGAATCCCTGCGGGAGGAATGCGGCGACGACGCCTCCCTGGCCGAACTGATCCGGACTTCCTTCGCCGTTGAAACGGCCCCCTACCGCTTCCAGGTGGACATTCCGGACGAACTCTGCGCTGAGCCGGCCCCGGGGCGCATTGTCTCGGAGACGGCCCATCCGGAGATGGACCTCCTCGACTGGCGCCTCTCCAACGGCGCCCGGGTCCTCTTCCGCAAATCCGCCCTCAGCCGCGACAAGATCAGCCTTTCCGGCTCCCGCAAGGGCGGTTTCAACGCCCTGGACTCCACGGATTATTTCACCGGCATCTTCGCCGACCGGGTGGTCCCGGGTTCCGGGGCCGGCGCCTTCAGCCGCGACGCCCTACGGTTCTATATGTCAGGCAGTTCCGCCTCCGCCCTCTTCGTCGGCGCGCCCACGCGGACCGGCATCCTCTGCTCGGCCTTCAAGGACGACATCGAGACGATGTTCCAGTTCTTCTATCTCCGCTGGACGGCCCCGCAGGTGGATACCGCCTATGCGCGGCTGCTGATCGACAAGTCGGTGGAAGAGTTCCGCAACCGCGAGCCGGACCCGCAGCGGGACTTCTCGCGGGAACTGAGCCATCTGCTGTCCGGTTCCAGCTACACCAATGCGGAGTTGACGGACACGCTCATCCTCTCCCGCGTGGACGTTTCCCGCATGGTGCCGGTCTTCAACAAGCTCTACGGCAGCGCGGATGACTATACCTTCGTCCTGATGGCCAACATGGATGCGGCGGAGATGCGCCCCTATGTGGAGCGCTACCTGGCCGCCCTGCCCGGCGGCCCGGCCGACACCGTATGGGTGGCTCCCGACCGGGTCGTGCCGAAGGAGGACGTCTCGCTCATCCGCCACACGGCCAAGACCGAGAAGGCCGTCGTCTCGCTCGTCTACCAGGGTACGGACCGGCCCGAGATGACCATGGAGGAGAATAACCTCGTCCTCGGCGCCGTCAAGGCCGTCGTCCGGACGGCCCTCCTGAAGCGCCTCCGCGAGGACATGGGCAAGGTCTACAGCGTGGGCGTTTCCACGGCCGCGGGCCGCTTCCCCTCCTACATCGACCGGACGACCATCCAGTTCTCCTGCAAGCCGGAGGACGCGGAACTGCTGGTGGATGAGACCGTCAAGGCGCTGAAAGAACTGACGGCAGACCCGTCCTCGATGACGCAGACCCTCGCCGACGTGCGGGCCAACCTGAAGAAAGAGCACGCCAAGAACCTCCAGATGAGCAGTTGGTACGGCACCTACGCCCGGAATGCGGTCTATCACGGAGAGGAAGACTGGACCTTCCCGTCCACATATCCCTCGCTGGTGGATGCCCTGACCCCGGAGCGGATTGCCGAGAGGATTGAAACCATTGTCTCCCAGCCGCTTGTGAAGGCCATCCTGTATCCCGAGAAACCATGAGAAGAGCCCTGATCCTCGCCGTCTGTCTGCTTGGTGCAGCCCTTTCCGCCCGTGCGCAGTTCGTGGGCGGCATGGTCATCCATGGCGGCGGCGACCGCGCGTTCCCCGTCACGGTGCATGTGGCGGACTCCCTGACGGCCGAGGCGGTGCCTTTCGCCTCCGTCTATCTCAAGCCGGAGAAGGATACGATCATCACGAATTTCACGCTCTCCGACAACGAGGGCTCGGCCCTCATCGACAAGGTTACCCGCGGATCCTATTATCTCCATGTGGAGATGATGGGGTATCATGCCTACCGGAAACTGGTTTACCTGACCGGCCGGACCGACCTCGGGAAGGTCCTGCTCCGGCAGGATGCCGAGATGCTGGAAGCCGCCAGGGTTTCAGCGGCGGTCCGTCCCCTGGAGGTGCGGCAGGATACGTTGATCTACCATGCGGACGCCTTCTCCGTCAGGGAGACGGACGTCCTGCGGGACCTCCTGCGCCAGATGCCCGGCATCGAGGTCGGGGAGAACGGCTCCGTGAAGGTCCAGGGCGAGACCGTGTCACAGATTACGGTCAACGGCAAGACTTTCTTCATGGGGGACAAGCAGGCCGCGCTGGACAACCTGCCCGCCAAGGTGGTGGACAAGATCACGGTGACGGACAAGGATGCCGAGGTGGAGAAACTGACCGGCATCCGCCAGGGCCGGGGAAACAATTCCAAGAACATGGACGTCTCCCTCAAGCAGGAGTATGCGGAAGGCCTTTTCGGCAACCTGCAGGCCTTCGGCGGCGCATCCGTGCCGGGGAAGGAGAAGAACGACATGATGGCGAGCATCCCGTTCCTGTGGAACACCTCGGGCATGCTGTCCGCATACAACAAGCACGATCAGTTGACCCTGCTCGCGCGGGGACAGAACGTGAGCGCCGGGGTGGGCCTTGAAAGCCTGCTCGGCAGGGGCGGCATCACGACCGGCGGCCAGGCCGGCGCCAACTACACCACGGACCGGATCAAAAAGGTGGATACGGGTGTAAGTGTCTCTTACAACGGAACTTCCCGGGAGGATGCCCGCCGCAGTTTCTCGCAGGACTTCCCCCTTTCGGGCGATACGGTGGAGAGCGGGAGCACCTCGTCGTCCCTCTCCGGCAACCACCGGCTCAATGCCAGCGTGAATTTCAGGTCCAGGGGAATCAAGGGGATCAGTTTCTCGTTCTCGCCCCAGTTCACTTTTTCGGACGCCCGGTCCGACAGCCAGTCCGCCTCGTCCTCGCAGGTGAACGGAACGGAGAGCAATTCCTCCTCTTCCCTGAACACGTCCCATAGTCGTACCCTCGGCACCAGCGGCACGCTGATGGTAGCCTCCAAACTCTTTTCGAAAAAGGGCCGCTCCCTGCGGGTGATCGGGAATTACGCCCTGCAGGGGCAGCAGGGGACGAGCCGGGATTATTCCCTGACTTCCTATGCGGCCTCCCACGCGAGCAGCGAGCGGGACCTCCATTATGAGAACGACGGCGGGAACGGAAACGGTGTTCTGAACCTGTTCTATGTGGAGCCGCTGGCCGACAGTTGGCTGTTCCAGTCCGGGGTGAGGGGCCAGGTGACGCGCTCGCGGCAGGACAGGGCGGCCTTCAATGCCGACGGGAGCGCCAACGATTTTTATTCCAACCTTTCCGTGAACAACAGCGCGAGCGGAAGCGGGGATTTCCTGCTGCAGTATGCGAAGGAGGACCGTTCCACGGTTGTCCAGGCCGGTTTTTCCCTCAGTGCCGACCATCTGTACACCTATTCCAGGACGCAGGGGCGGGTGACGGAAATCGGAGAGGGGGAGTGGCTCTGGAATGTGGCGCCGGTCCTTCGCCTGACGACCCCCTGGTTCTCCCTGGATTATATGGGCCAGTCTTCCCAGCCCAGCCACAGCAGCATGATAGCCGTTCCGGACATCACGGACCCGCTCCGGATCAGTACGGGCAACCGGTACCTCCGTCCGGGTTTCGACCATATGGTCGCGCTCCGGCGCGGACCGGGCCGGCCGGATCCGCAAAATCCCCGGCGGGGTTCCGTCAACGGGGCTGTCCAGTTGCATATCAGGCAGAATCCCGTCGTGTCGGCCGTCTGGTATGATGCGGACCGGATCCGCTACAGCATCCCGGTCCATGCCCGGAAACCGACCCTGAACATGTCGGGGAACCTTTCCGGGAGCCATCGCTTCGGAAAGGAGAAATACTGGATGCTGACATACACCGTCTTTGCCAACTTCGCCCGGACGGTGAACTACCAGCCCGTCGGCGTCCTGCCAGGGATGGATGTGCAGGCTTTCGACTATGACGGCTTTATGGCGGATTTCTGGGGGGACGCCTCCGGCAGCCGGTTCTACGCCGGGGAGAGCGGCTTCCGCGAGAGCCTGACCCGCCAGCTGGGATTCCGTCCGGATATCGAACTGACGTACCGGAAGCCCGAAACCTTCCGGATAACCCTGGGGAACGGCGTGTCCACCAACCATGCCTGGTATTCCCTGGATGCCATGGCCGATACGCATACCTGGATTTATCATCTTACCCTGAGAGCGTCTTATACGACGCCCCACAAGTTCGAGCTGGCGACCGATTATTCGCTGCAGCGTTATTTCGGTTATTCCGAGACCTTCTCCAAGTGGACGAACAACCTGAATTTCACTTTGTTGAAGGAATACAGGTCCTTTACGTTCTCCGCCCAGGTCCGGGATGTGCTGAACAAGGGGCTGTCCGTTTCCCATTCGGAGGGGCCGACGGGCACGACGGATTCGTATACGCTCTCCCTCGGACGGCATTTCCTCGCGGGCGTGATCTGGCGCTTCGGTAAGATGGGCGATAAACAGCTACGCCGGGCCAACAGCTCGGCCAGCGAGATCAAGATGACTTTCGGCCGATGAAGAAGTATCTTCCTTTCCTTCTGCTGCTCGCGGCGACGCTCCCGCTGCCGGCGCAGCGTCTCCGCGTCGCCTTCGTCGGCGACCCGCAGGTGGACAATGAAACCGAACTCGCCTATGCGCGCCGGTCCGTTTATCGCGAGCTCCGGGAACGGAAAGACCTGGACCTCACGGTGTTCCTCGGTGACCTGGCCAATGACGATGTTGCCCTCCTCGCGCCGACGCGGGCCACGCTGGACTCGCTTTCCTGCCCCTGGGCCTGCGTGCCCGGCAACCATGACCGCGATTTCTACGGCCTGAAAAAAGGCCGTGCGGTCAGCGTGGACCGGACCGTGGACGAGAAGCGGCCGCGGGACATGGCGACATATACCCGGGTAATCGGCGCGCCGGACACGACGTTCGTGCGGGGCGGGGTCCGCTTCATCCTGATGGATGACGTGCGGCTGCTGGGAACCGCCGGGTACGAGGGCGGTTTCCGGGAGGACCAGAAAGCATGGCTGCGGGAGACCCTCGCGGCGACCCCCGCCGACATGCTGGCAGTCCTCTGCGCCCATATCCCCTTCTCCGAATTCGCAGCGAAAGACTCGCTGGAGGCCATCCTGTCGGTGCATCCGCGCCTCCTGATGATGTGCGGACACACGCACACGATGGCCCGGCATACGCTGGTGCTCCCGGGCGGCCTGGCCGTCGAGGAGGTGCTGGCGGGCGCGGCATGCGGCTCCTGGTGGCGTGGCGTGCCGGACCGGCACGGGATTCCCGCCGCCACGCAGAACTGCGGCGCCCCGCGCTGCTATTACCTTGCCGATTTCGCCGCAGATGGGTCTTATCGCTTTGATTATAAAGTGATTGGGGCTTCCTCGCGTGAGAAGGCTTCAGCCTGGATCGCGGATACGACACGCTTGGTCATCAATGTCTATGGCGGCTCCGTGGACGGTGAAGTGGCGGTCAAGATTCCGGGCTGTCGCGGATGGCATCGCGTCCCCCGCAGGTCGGAACCGGCTCCGGAGGCCTATGTTGTCGTGCATTTCAACCAGACCCTGGAGAAACCCCGTTCCCGCAATCCCCTGTACATCCCCATGCGGACCGCGGATTCGCCCCATATCTGGGCGGTCAACTGGGCGAACGACCCGTCGCTCCTGAAAGCCCTGCAGCGGGCGGAAGGCCGGACTGTCCGCATCCGCTACCGGGACGCGGCCATGTCCTTCACGACCCGCGCAAAGGTGCAGCTCTCACCCGGCCGTCGGCAGAAAGGACGCTGAAACGGCCGGGTTGAACAGGGGTTACTGGATCTTCTTCAGCCCCCATTTCGGGAGCATTTTCTTCAGGAAGGCCGCGCACTCCGCGCGGGAATACGGGCGCTCGCCTTCGCCGGCGGAAGCGTACATCCGGTTGAACGCTTCGACGGTGTGCCGGTAGTGTTCATCGTCTGTGAACCAGTTGTTTCCGGGGTAGAAGGAGGGAAGTGTCCAGTCCTTCTGGACCCATTTCAGGGTGATGCCCTTGAGGATGTCCGGTTCCATGGGACCCTCGCTTCTGTCGTGCAGCGTCGCGAAGCCGATGTTCTTATGGGTCTTGCGGATGAGGCGCTTGTCGTCGGTGGGAACCCAGCCGTATTCGGGTGAGAAACGTTCCATCAGGCCCAGGGTCATCCCGCCGTCCGGAAGGTCGGTATAGGAGAGGCGGTAGCGGTGCGGGCGGGTCAGGACGACGTAGGTGGGGTCGCCGCCCGTCACTTCTTTGTTCATGTTGGAAAGGCTGGTCAGCAGGGTGACCATCAGGCCGCCGAGGTCGTCCTTCCCGTAATCCATCCAGTTGCCGACCGCGGTGATGCCGCCGTTCATGTAGATGTATTTCGTGCCGTTCTCTTCCCGGAAGCCCTCGATTTTCGCGGGGCCCCAGAAGAAGGAGGCGAAGTCCGGGATGGGCTTGTCCTTCTTGCCGTTCCAATAGACGGTGAACTTTTTCCGCTGGTCGAAATCGACGAGGAAAAGGCCTTTCGTGTCGTCGCCGAACAGGGTTCCCTTGATGCCCGCCGGGTCGGTAACGATCCGTACGTCGGCATCCAGGTTGTCCACTTCGTCGCCGTTGAAGGTGAAGTCCCTGTGGCCTTCAAGCAGCCATTTCCTGTCGATGGACGGTTCTTTTTCCTGCCCGATGTGCACCTCGACAAAGGTGTTGCCGGCTTTCAGGACGGAGACGAATGCGCCCGGACCGGCGGGAATCATCGGCGCCGCCTTTTCACGGCCGCCGTTCCGGGTCGTTGCGACCGGGACCTTCACCCAGTCCCGTTCGCCCGCGGGCAGGACGGCGATTTTGAGCGTGTCGCCCGGGTGGACGGGCTTGCCGATTTCGACGTTCGCATAGACATCCGCGTTGCGGGGGCCTTCGAAGGGTTCGTCGAAGATGACCTTGATTTCCTTGACGATGCTGACGGGATTGCCGTTGATGTCGGTCGGGGTGTCATCACCGCCGGGTTTGGTGCGGGGCGGGTCGCCGGTGTACTTATCGTCGCGGGTGGGCTCCGTCGGTTTCCTGATGACGGGAACGGGAACGTCCGTAAACATGCCTTTCCGGTCGAAGATGACCACGATCTCCCCGTCGGCGTTGCAGACCGCGTAAGCTTCATGGTCATAGCTGATTCCATCGGTGCGGTCCAGCCAGAGCGTGACCCAGGGACCCTCCCATAGGCCCGTTCCCCCGCAGGTGCCGGCCGTTTTCAGTTTCAGGTCTCCCCGGCTGTCAACGAGGTAGGCGCCGTTATAGGAGACCAGCAGGAAGTATCCGTCGATGAAACGGGCGGGGGCGTCCTTCCACGGCGCCAGGTTGCTGTCGAAATCCAGTTTCTTCGGCTCCCCGAAGGATGTGTCGATGATGCCGATGCCGTCCCATCCGCTCTTCACCAGCGCGTGTCCGTTGCAGAAGTCCGTGACCGCCTCGGCCTCGGGACTGGGATTGCCCTTGGTGTCGATGAAACACTTTTTCGCCGGCAGGTAGGCCCAGCCGTCGTGGAAACCGCGCGGTTCCATCCAGCCGGCGTCGATCCCTTCCGCGACAACGGTCTTGCCGCTCCTGTCGATGATGCCGTATTTGCCGCTCTGGGTGGCGACGAGTGCCATGCCTTCCGAGAAGTCGCTGACTTTCTTGTATTTCGGTGCTATGACGACCTTGCCGGACGCATCCACAAAACCCCAGCCGTCGGCGAAGACGGCGCGCATTCCGTCCGACAGGCCGCGGACTTCCGGATCGCCGTACACCGTCTTCCCTTCCGTGACTGCGCCCAGGACGAACTTCCCGTCCTTGCCGACGAAGGCCGGCACGACGGAGAAGGCGCCCGTGCCCTTCTTGGCCGGGGCGACACCGTCCCGGAAGAGGCCGACTTTCCTGTATGTGTCCGGCGGCAGTTTCTTCGACGTCCCGTCCGGATAGAGGATATGGAAGGTGGTGACCTTGGAATAGGAACCCGCCGGGGTCTCTTCGGTTTTTACCGTGCAGGCGCCGCCGCTGAAGTAGGTCTTGTCGCTGTAGCCGCCGACCGGCATGTACGCAAAGTCCCCGAAGAGCAGCTGCGTATCGATGTTGTAAAACGCGAGTTTGTTCTGGGAACGCAGGGTGACGATACCCTCCCCGACGGCCTCGATTTCCGTGTCCCCGGGGACGGTTACGCGGACGGTGGCGGGCGTGATCCGGGGGGCTTTCACCTCCTGGGCCGCGGCCGGTGAAGCGATAGCGGCAAAGGCTGCCAAAAGCAGCAGAACGCTCTTTTTCATAAGTACTTATGTTTTTGCAAAAATAAGAAAAAAACGATTTGTCCAACCGTCTTCCCGCAAAAAAATGCAAACGGTTTCAGGCGCCGTAGAGTTCGCGCAGGACCTTGAGCGAGCGGATGTTGAGGGGAAGTTCCGTGTGGAATTCCAGGTAGCGGACCAGTTCTTCGGCGATGGCGTTGCGGTCGGCGCCGGAGAGGGGGATCAGCATGGATTCGGAGAAGGTGGCACCCAGGAAAGCCTGCAGGGTGCGGAGGTGGTTGAAGGAGCCGGGGGCATCGGGGGCGTTGCCGGCTGGGCCGGGGGCTTGGCTGGCCGTGCCGGGAACATGGCTGGCTGTGCCGGGAACATGGCTGGCTGTGCCGGGAACATATCCGGCTGAGCCGGGAACATGGCTGGCCGTGCCGGGAACATGGCTGGCCATGCCGGGGGCTTGCGAGGCGATGTGTCCCGTCAGGCCGCTGCCCACAAAGGGGGCGACGCTCTCGAAAGTGGGAGAGAATCCGAGGGCGGCCGCGAGTTCCAGGAGGAAGCGGATGGGGTAGTTGCTGAAGTCCGATTCCATCGCATCGAGGGTGAGGATGGTCTTGCGGCACCAGTCGAACAGGCCCTCTTCCACGGCCCCTTCCCGGAGCGCCCGGAAGAGCACTTCGCTCATGAAGAGGGTCATCGTGTTTTTATGGAGGTTGCCGCGGATGCCGTTCAGCGGATGGAGGGCGGAGAGGTTCCGGACGGTCCAGAGCGTGGATTTCGGATTCTCGGTCACATCGCCTTCCAGCAGGTTGAGGGGGAGGAAGAGGGCCATGGACGCCTGCTTGCCGACCCGCACGAGGAAACTCCGCCGGCCATGGACCCGCGAGAGGGTGTGGAGGACCAGCTGGTTTTCCCGGAACTTCGTGGTGTTCAGGATGATAAGCTCGGTGGAGGCGGTCATGGCCGATGGGGCTACTGCGTGTATTCCTGCAGGAATGCGGCCATTGCCCGGAGGGCCTTTCCCCGGTGCGAAATGGCGTTTTTCTCCTCCTCGGTGATTTCCGCGGCGGTGAGGCCGCCCTTGCCTTCCGGCTGGAAGACAGGGTCGTAGCCGAACCCGCCGCAGCCGGCCTTCGCCCGGGCGATGGTCCCTTCCATGATCCCGTCGAAGAAGTACTTCCGTCCGTCGAGGATCAGCGTGACGCAGGTGCGGAAGCGCGCCGTCCGGGCGGCCGTCCGGCTTGCGCCTTGCGCTCCGGCAGCCGGTGCCCCGGTGGCTCCTTGCGCCCCGGCGGCTGCCTGTGCTCCTGCTGCTGCCTGCGCGCCTGTATCTGCCTGCGCTCCTGCTGCTACCTGCGCGCCTGTATCTACCTGCGCGCCTGTATCTGCCTGCGCGCCTGCCGCCTGTGCTCCGTCGGCCGCGGCGATCTCCTCCTCGCGCCGCTGCATCTCCCGCAGAAGCTTGTCCATGTTGGCATTGAAATCCCGGCCGTTGCCGCCGTAGCGGGCGGTGTGGACGCCCGGTGCCCCGCCGAGGATGTCCACCTCCAGCCCGGTATCGTCGGCAAAGCAGTCGCAGCCGCAGCGGTCATAGATATACTCCGCCTTCTGCAAGGAATTCTCCTGCAGGGTGTTGCCGGTCTCCGGAATGTCTTCCACGATACCCATTTCGGCCGGGGTCACGAGCTTGAATCCCGCCCCGAGAATCTCCTGCGCCTCCCGGATCTTCCCGGGATTGGCCGTCGCAAATACAAGGGTCCGCATAGTCTGTCCTTCTGTCCGTGCAAAGGTACATAATTCGCCCGATGTATCAAATCCCGCCGCCCTCAGTCTTCCTCTTCCCGTGTGACGGAGACGTCCCACGGAATGGGACGTCTCCTGCACTTTGAGGGGCGGGGAAACGGGCGCTATTCCGTCGCGGAGGCAATCAGTTCCTCGAGGGCGGCGCGGTCGATTTCGCCGTCAATCGAAAGGAAGGTGGTCTCTTCCTGGTCACGGACGTGCATGATGAGCGAGGTGATGAGCTCATCGGTGGGGGATACCGTGTACAGGCGCACCGTCTGGCCGTCGTCCTTGACCTCCATCATCAGTTCATAGTCGCTCCGGTCGAGGAGGCCGGAAACATCCGCGGATAGCTCCCGTCCCAGTTCCGGATCCTCGAAGGAAATCAGGTAGAAGCCGGTCATGGATTTGATGACCCGGGCGAGATTGACGTTGTTGTCGCCGCTCTCGACGTCGGGAATCCGGCCGATGAGGCGGAACATGGCCGGGGAAATGTACACGGCCTGGACGCCGGGTTCGTCGGAATATTTCCGGTAGAGGGCTTTGCCGCTGTTCTGGGCAAGGGCGCTGACGCTCACAAGGAGCAGGACAAGGAGGGTATAAATCTTTTTCATAAGGCGTTATCGATTGAGTACGGACAAGGTTTCCTGGAGATAGGTTTCGGATTCGCGCTCGAGCGCGAGGCCTTTGCCGGCCGCCAGCGAGACGCGGCTGAGCGCCTCTTCCACGGCGGCATAGGCGAGATACGGATCGTCGAAGGTGTCCTTCGGCTCCGTGTAGCGGTTGTAGAGTCCGAGGCCAAGGGCGGCAACCAGGGCGACGGATGCGGCGATGGCGGCGATGCGCAGGGCGGCTGCCCGGGGGGCCCGGGGTGCTGTCTGCAGCCGGCGCGGGCCGCTTTCAGGTTGCGTGCCGGCGGTCCGGCCGCTTTCAGGTTGCGTGCCGGCGGTCCGGCAGCTTCCGGGCTGCTTGCCGCTGTTCCGGCCGCTATCGGCCGGGGCCATCGCGCCGAGCAGCCGCTCCGCTCCGTCCAGGTCGCGGACGAAGGCCTCCATGTCGTCCCGGAAGTGTTCCGGAACGGGGTTCATCCCTTGGGGCATCTCTTTCATAACAGATTCTTTTTCAAATTTTTCCGTGCGAGACTGACCAGCACCCGGATGTGCAGCGGACTCCGTCCTGTCTCAGCCGCGATTTCTTCATAAGACTTTTCTTCCCAGATTCGTTTCCGGAGGGCGGTCCGCTGGGGTTCCGGGAGCTTTTCCACCGCCCGGAGCGTCCGCCGCAGGGTTTCCTCCCGGATGAGTTCCTCTTCGGGCGGCGGCCCCGTCCCGGGGATATCCGCCGGCCCGAGCGGCTTGGACGGATGGGCTTTGTCGTGACGGAGCCGGTCAAGGCAGCCGTTCCGCAGGAGGGTGATCCCGTAGGCCTCGGGATCGGCGATTCCGTCGAGCCGCTCCCGCCGGACCCAGAGCTTCGCCAGCAGGTCCTGGACGGCGTCGCGGGCGGCGGCCTCATCGCCCAGCAGGTGCATAGCCAGGCGGAAGAAATTGTCCGTCAGCGGAATCCACGTCTGTATGAAGGTTTCCCGGTTCATTTCTGGCTGGCGATCCGCTCGAGAAAGCTCATGGGGATGGAGCCGAAGGCGCAGATGACGCTGCCCGTGCTCTCATTGAAAATGATGACGTCCCGGAGTTCGTTGGCCTCCTCGGGAATCGTGGCGTAGATCCGGAGCAGGTCGCCCTGGTCCCGCGCCTCGAGGATCGGCTCCTCGTGCTTCAACAGTTTCCGCACCCGCGCGGAAAAGGCGCGCCGCACCGTTTCGGGGCAGTCGTCACAGCTCCCGATCACCAGTTGCGTGACGCCGGAAAAGGCGGCAAGCGTCTCCCGCTCGCCGGCGGTCTCGACGGAATTCCGGGCCGCCGCCCGCATCACGGACAGCGCGAGTTTCCCGAGGTCCACCATCTCGAATCCCTCCTCGTGGCGGAATTCCTTCACCAGGCGGGCCATCGCCCGCCCCGTGTCCTTCGCCGCCGCTTCCTGCGGCACAGGCAGCAGGAGGCACAGCGTAAGCAGTAGCAGCAATCGTTTCATACAGGTCAAAGATAACAAATTCGGTTCCATTCCGGAAGCGCTTCCACCAGGAAGACGTACGACCCGCCGGAATGTTAATGTTTTTTTCGGGATTTCGGCTGCACGTCTCCGTCACCGGGGCGGGAAGAAAGGTCCCGGGCCGTGCCGGAATTGTACGGTTTTTGCTATCTTTGTCAAGATATGAAGAAACTGAAGTACATCCTGGCCGTGGGGGCGCTGCTGGCGCTCTCCGCCGCAGCCGAAGGACAGACCCGCAGCTTCACGCTCGGGAAGTGGGTGGAAATCCAGAACTCGATCCTCAAGGAACTGAACCGCTCCTATGTGGATACCCTGCCGCTCGACCGCATCGAGCGGCTCGGCATCGACGCGATGCTCGAAGGCCTGGACCCGTATACGGTCTATGTGCCCGAAGAGGAGCAGGAGAATTTCCAGATGATGATCAGCGGGGTATATGGCGGCATCGGCGCCATTATCTACAAGCCGGACAAGGACGGCAACGTAATCATCAACGAGCCGTACGCCGATTCCCCGGCGGTGCGGTACGGACTGGTCTGCGGTGACGAGATCGAGGCGATCGACGGGGTGTCCACGCACGGGATGACCAGTTCCGACGCCAGCGAGAAGATGCGCGGCAAGCCCGGGACGACGGTCGTCTTCCGCGTGAAGAAACTCCGCGACGGGGCGACCTGGAAGGCCGGGGACGTCATCGAGGTGCCGGTCCGCCGCGAGCGGATCAACATGCCGGCGCTGGAATATGTCGGGATGCTCGACGACACGACGGGCTACATGCTCCAGAGCAAGTTTACGGAAGGGGTCGGCCAGGCCATCCGGGAAGGGTATCACCGGCTCCGGGGCGAAGGCATGAAGCGCCTCGTGCTGGACCTCCGCGGCAACGGCGGGGGCCTGCTCGGGGAGGCGGTGAACATCGTCTCGCTTTTCGTGCCGAAAGGCTCGACCGTCGTGACCTCCAAGGGCCTCCATATCGGTGGGGACCAGGTATATAAGACGACCACGGACCCGATCGACCTCACCATTCCCATCATGGTCCTGGTCGATTCCGGCTCTGCGTCGGCATCTGAAATCGTCTCCGGCGCGCTCCAGGACCTCGACCGGGCGACCATCGTCGGTACGCGCACCTACGGAAAAGGCCTGGTCCAGAGCATCCGCCCGCTGCCGTACAACGGCCAGCTCAAGGTGACCACCGCGAAATATTACACCCCTTCCGGCCGCTGTGTCCAGGCCATCGACTACAGCCACCGCAACGAGGACGGCAGCGTCGGCCATATCCCGGATTCCCTGACCCATGCCTTCAAGACGCTGAAGGGCCGGACCGTCCGCGACGGCGGCGGCATTACCCCGGACTTCGAGGTCAAGGGGCGGAATTACAGCCGCCTGACCTATTCGCTCGTGCTCGGCGGCATCATCGAGGACTATGCCCTCCGCTTCGTCCGCGCCCATGCCTCCATTCCGCCGCTGGAAGCGTTCCATTTCACGGAATTCGAGGACTTTGTCGCCTTCGCCAGGGACAAGAAGTTCGATTACCGCTCCAGCGCGAAGACCCTCTTTGACGAGATGAAGAAGACCCTCGCGGAAGACGGCCTCTCGGAGAACATGACCGCCGAACTCGATGCGCTCGAAAAGCGGCTGGACATGGACAAGGAGACCTTCCTCCGGCTTAAGAAGGACGAGATCATCCCCTTCATCGAGGAGGAGATCGCCGTCCGCTATTATTTCCAGGAGGCCGGCATCAAGGTGCGTCTCCGCTATGACGACCAGCTCCGCAAGGCCCTGCAGCAACCTTCCATATGAAAAAGCTGACCCTTCTCCTGCTGGCGCTGCTGCCTGTCCTGGCGGCGGCGCAGCACCGTGCCGACCCGCAGGCCCTGTCCGCGGAAGGCGGCTCCTCCGTCATCCTGCTGGGCGATCCGCAGGGCTATGAGAAATACGACATCAACCAGGGCATCTTCGAAATCTGCACGGCCTGGATCGCGGACAACGTGGACCGGCTGGGCATCAAGGCCGTCCTCTGCACCGGCGACCTGGTGGAGCAGAACGACAACAACGCCCTGGACCGCCGGATGCTCAACCAGTCGAGCCGGCAGATGTGGGCCTCCGTCTCCCGCGCGTTCGAGCGCCTGGACGGCCGTGTGCCCTACCTGACGAGCCCTGGGAACCATGATTACGGCTACAAGTCCTCCGAGGATGTCCATACCTTCTACCCGGACTGGTTCACCTTCGAGCGCCAGGGCGCCGCGCTCCGCGACTGCCTCGTCTCCGAGTTTCACAACCGCGAGGGACGTGCCTCGCTGGAGAACGCCGCCATCCTGCTGACGCTCCCGGGCTGGGAGAAGAAACTGCTGCTCATTACGTTGGAGTTCACGCCCTCCGACGAGGCGCTCTCCTGGGCGAAGAGGACGGCGGAGAAATATGCCGACTGCAACGTGGTCGTGACCACCCATTCCTATATGAAATGCTGGGGCAAGTGCGGCAACGCGCGCTACACCCAGCCGGAGAAGTACGGCATCAGCGCGCTGTCCGGCAACAATTACGGCGAGCAGATCTGGGAGAAGCTGGTCCGGCCGACACCCAACATCCGCCTCGTGCTCTGCGGCCACCACGGCCACACTGCCCCGACCGAGGAGGAGCGCTACGCGACCTCCACGGGCTGGCGGGTGGACCGGAACGACGCCGGGAAGGAAGTCGGGCAGATGATGTTCAATGTCCAGACCGTCGGCGGCGGCTGGGAGGGCAACGGCGGCGACGGCTGGCTCCGCATCCTGGAGTTCCTGCCCGACGGCAGGACCCTCCGTGTCAGGACCTATTCCCCGCTGTTCGGTATCTCGAACCTTACGAAGCACCTGGCCCACCGGACGGGTCCGTATGACCGGTTTGACTTTGTCATCGAATGAAACGGATCCTCTGCCTGCTGCTGACGGCCCTGACCGCCTGCGGGTCCCGTGCGCCCCGGACGGCCACCCCTATCCCTCCGGCCGTCCCTGTCGTTACGACGGAGCGGGACAGCACGCTTGCGGGTGATATCCTCACGCAGCTCAAGCAATCCCGTTCCGGGGATGCCGGAGAAGATATGGTGCAGGTTGCCTTGAAGCTCGTCGGGACCCCTTATGTCGCATCGACCCTGGAGCGGGGGCAGAAAGAGCAGCTGCGGGTTTCCCTGACCGAAACCGACTGCATCCTGTTCGTCGAGACCTGCTTCAACCTGGTCGAAGCGGTGCGGATCTACGGGGCGGAAGCGGATTTCGCCGGGTTCGCCGACCTGGTGCGGCAGAGCCGCTACCGCGACGGCAAGGTGGAGCGCTACAGTGACCGCATCCACTACACGACCGAATGGATCCGCAACGGCGAGGCGCGCGGTCTGCTGGAGGACATGACCATGGCCTTCGGCGGCATGGCTGCGGACCGCCCAATCAACTTCATGTCCACCCACAAGGGGAGTTACCGCCAGCTCGCCGGTGCGCCGGAGGACACGACGGCGGCGCGCGATCTCGCCCTCATCGCGGCGGTGGAGAAAAGGCTCTCCGAGACGCCCCAGAGCTGGATTCCGACCCGGAAGATCCCGGGGATGGAACAGGAAATCCGCTCTGGCGACATCCTCTGTTTCATGTCCGGCGTCCCCGGTCTGGACATCGCCCACGTCGGGATCGCCTATGTCCATGACGGCCGGGCCGGCTTCATCCATGCCTCTTCCGGGGGCGGGAAGGTCATGGTCGATCCCAGGACCATCGCGGAATACGCCGCCGCGAAGAAGAACTGCCCCGGCATCAAGGTGGTCCGCGTCCGGTAGCCCCTTCCGCGCCCCGGCAAATACTTGCGCATGTGCGGGGAAATTGCTAAATTTGCGACGCTTTTGAAAGCAAACGTTTTAACTCTATAACAATTATGCAGATCGTACAAGTTTTCGGCAGGGAAATCCTCGACTCCAGAGGCAACCCTACCATCGAGGTCGAAGTGACCCTTGATTCCGGTTTTATCGGCGTCGCCGCCGTTCCGTCCGGTGCTTCCACCGGTGAGAACGAGGCGCTTGAACTCCGCGACGGCGGCAGCCGTTACTGCGGCAAGGGCGTCCTGAAGGCCGTCAAGAACGTCAACGAGATCATCGCCCCGGAAATCGTCGGCATGAACGCCCTCGAGCAGCGCGCCATCGACGCGAAGATGATCGAACTCGACGGCACCCCGACCAAGTCCAAACTCGGCGCCAACGCCATCCTCGGCGTCTCCCTCGCCGTCGCGAAAGCGGCTGCGGCTGAGCTCCAGATCCCCCTGTACCGCTATCTCGGCGGTACCAATGCCTATGTCCTCCCGGTCCCGATGATGAACATCATCAACGGCGGCGCCCACTCCGACGCCCCCATCGCGTTCCAGGAGTTCATGATCCGTCCCGTCGGCGCTCCGAACGAGGCCGAGGCGGTCCGCATCGGCGCGGAGGTCTTCCATGCCCTGCAGAAGGTCCTCAAGGCCCGCGGCCTTTCCACCGCGGTCGGCGACGAAGGTGGTTTCGCCCCGAAGCTTGAAGGCATCGACGATGCCCTCGACTGCATCATGGAGGCCATCAAGAAGGCCGGTTACGAGCCCGGCAAGGACGTGAAGATCGCCATGGACTGCGCCGCTTCCGAGTTCTGCTTCAAGGAGGGTGACACCTTCTACTATGACTACAAGCAGCTCAAGGACGGCAAGCAGAAGGATCCGAACGGCAAGAAGCTGACCTCCGAGCAGCAGATCGCCTACCTCGAGCAGCTCATCACCAAGTACCCGATCGACTCCATCGAGGACGGCCTCAGCGAGGAAGACTGGGAAGGCTGGGTGAAGCTCACCAAGGCCATCGGCGACCGCTGCCAGCTCGTCGGCGACGACCTCTTCGTCACCAACGTCAAGTACCTCCAGAAGGGCATCGAGATGGGTGCCGGCAACAGCATCCTCATCAAGGTCAACCAGATCGGTTCCCTCACCGAGACCCTCGACGCCATCGAGATGGCCCACCGCCACGGCTACACGACCGTCACCTCCCACCGCTCCGGCGAGACCGAGGACACGACGATCGCCGACATCGCCGTCGCGACCAACAGCGGCCAGATCAAGACCGGTTCCCTCTCCCGTACCGACCGTATCGCCAAGTACAATCGTCTGATGAAGATCGAGATCGAGCTCGGCGACACCGCGGCCTACGGCTACAAGAAGCTCCGCTAAGCCCGGCGTCTTCCAGAACAGGGAGGATGGCCCTAAAGTCGGAAAGACTTGGGCCATCCTCCTTTGTCTTGCGCTCTCCGCTGCGATTCGCCGCTACGGCATCGCCTGGATGCGGGAGGCATAGATGCTCCAATTCTTGGCATCCTTGTAAGCCTCTACACTGGCGGACGGAACGTAAATGGGACAGTCACTTGCGTAGTAGAACATGTAGGTGCCGCCTCCGGGAGGAGTCGCGGGCTTGCACAGGACTTCATCCAGGCTGGTGCAATACTCGAAGGCGCGGTTACCGATGGTCGTCACCGAGGTGGGGATGGTGAAAGCGGTCAGGCCGGTGCAGTTGCCGAAGGCATAGTCGCCGATCTCCGTCAGCCCGTCAGGAAGCGAGACGGAAGTGAGGTCCGTGCAAAGCTGGAAGGTGTAGGGTGCGATACGCGTTATCCCCGCAGGGATCTCCATGGATGTCAGGTTCTTGCACTCGCGGAATGCGTGCTCGCCGATTTCCGTTACGGCGGCGGGGATGGTGACCGCCGAC